>Ga0257127_1000456_pt1 | contig 36145 bp, 30 predicted proteins | sample SI060_135mmetaG_FD_190152 | JGI IMG/M metagenome (GOLD analysis project Ga0257127, IMG submission 190152) | Marine microbial communities from Saanich Inlet, British Columbia, Canada - SI060_135m | ecosystem: Environmental > Aquatic > Marine > Inlet | place: Canada: British Columbia | collected... | reverse complement strand
GCTTCGTTGTCTCTTCCAACTGGGTCGTGCTAAGTGTAAACCCAGCCTGAACACCATTTGTAACATTCTTTCCTTCGTAAGTCAAGCAAAAGTTCTTATTTAATTTTTGTATCTCGCCTGTGCCTTTTCCTCTTCGTGAAGGCTCTATAACGTCGGGGTCATACACTCCCTGTGGAAAGGAAACCCAGAACTTATCAAAGACAGACCATTTAGAGATCTTCCTTGATATCTTGTTTGCTACATTAGCCCCATAAAGAATTGACCAAGCAAGGCAGTCTCTTCGTTCTCGGTCTTTTGGGTGAATAGGAAGATAGTAGATAGGAATTCTTACGTGCTCAAAGGTCTCCCTGAGCCTGTTCTTTCTATCTATACTGAAAGGGTCCATTACCCAGTCTCCGACGATCTCTCTTATTAGAGGTTGGAATTCTAGGTCAGAAACTACCCATATAACTTTGCAGCCAGCAAGAGCACATTCATAGACTGAGCGTTGGATAGCATAGTAGTCTTTATCCAGAGGCATAAGGCAGTCGTGCCAAGGGAAAACATAATCAACTCGCTTTTGACCTGCTATTGGAATAATGCCTGCTAAGTCAGTCGCTGTTTTCATTGAGAGTCTCCATAATAAAGTTCAAGTAGGCGAAGTCACTATTATAACATACTTCCTGCTTTTCGTAAATAAAAGAAATGCTTTCGGTATTGTGTCTTAGTGGTCTGACGATATCAAAGACCTCTCGCTTGTGAGACTCGTAAATGGTATCTGGGGATATGCCTTTGGAGGTTAATAAGTCTTCTATTTTGAACCTGCTGTATAGTTCTGAATATCTTTCTTCGCTTACTTCTGACTTTGGAATAGTGCTATATGCTACAAGGTCTTTTATTAGAGGGTTTGAATAGCGAAGTGTGGAGTAGAACTCAACCCTCTCTATGAAGCCTGGCTCAAAGGTTAGTTCCTCGATAGTTATTCTTGCTCCGCCCTTTGTTATATGAACCCAGTCTAGAACTCTAACCTTTTCATTATCTCTCTTTACTGGGTCTGGAAGATTCCTTAACCCTTCTTCATCGAAGATATGTAAGTGTCCGTAAGTGACCTCAAACCTTTTCTGTGAAGTTAGAAGGCTTAGTGAGTTGTCTCCAAGGGTTGCGTTTCTTACTTTATCAGAAAATGGAAGAAGCCCCGAGAGCGACAGGTAGAAGTAGGATTTCTTCCAGGCTGAAAGCTCGTCGGGTTTGAGGAAGGTAGGCTTTTTAGGCTCTGCGTAGATAAGGGGATAGCCCTTCTTCATTGCGAAGAAGAGCGAGTCTAATGTAGCACCGAAAACGAGGTTCTCATAGTGCATTAGTGTTCCTGTCGGTTGGCTCGGTAGGCTGCGATGGTGTGTGGGTAGTGTTCTTCCATCAGTTCCAACATTGCCTTTGCGACCTGCTGAATCTCAAACTGGGCTCCTTCGTGGTCACGAAGACCAATAAACTTGAGAGCGTTGAGCAAAGAGCAAGACCCAATATACTGTGTATAAAGGTTTTGAGGAAGAACACCTCTTGCTTGCTCACGGCACACTCCACTCTTCAACAGTTTGTTGAAAAGGTCGAGCGATTGTTGGTGGTGCCATTTGATAGCATCACTCGCCAGATGTGGTGAGACGGGCAAGGGGGTGTTTTTATATTCACTCAAGTTTGGATTCACCATATCTTCACTACTTGCCTGTCGGTTAGTCTTATGCTGAGTTCTAAAAGAACTTGGTTCATAAAATTGAATGTCTACGTCAGTGTAGCGGCGTGAAATCTCATTATAACTCCAAGTCCTGTGTCGGTGGTGCTGAGAGCGGACGAAGAGAGGGACAACAAACTTAAACGTCAGAAAACAATGCTCCAGCGTAGAAGTGTGCTTGTGTTTGACAAGATAGTTAATAAGTTTTTTATCCCGTTCATCAAGCTCCTGCTTTTCAACACCGAATGAGATTCTTGCGGCATTTACAACTGTCTTGTCGGAACCAACTGCCTCTATAAGCTCGACGCTTCCGATGTCATCTCCGTAGAGATAAAGCTTGTTCTCTTTTTTATTCATTCAACCCTCAACATAACCTAAAACATAATTTTCAGAAACAAGGCTTACCTTTCTACCACTAACCTCGACTTGCTGAAGCATATTCGAGGGAAATACGATGAGGCTTCCCTGCCTCCAAGTGGTGTTACAGTCAGAAGCAGCCGTGATAATCTTGGCTACCTCAAACTCTGCTTTTGGCTGAAAGCCCTCGGGCAAGAGAACATCTTTCTGCTCTTCTTGCTCCGAGACTGACAACTCCAATAAAAGATTTCTATTGGTAGGCATGAACATCTACTGAACTCGCTTCACAGTTGCGTAGAAATCCATCAGTTGTTCTGGGTCTACGTCGTTCTTAATCATTCGGAAGGCTTTGACGGCGAGGGAAATCTCATCCTTCTCCAACCAGCCATTCTCAACGTAATTAACCTTCAAAGCACGCTTCTGCTCTTTGAAAGGCTCCATGGCATCCTCAATAGCTGCGAGTGAAGCGATATAGTTAATGATGCGGTCCTCTTTCTCTTCGGATGCCGTCTTTACTGAATCAGTCATAATGTTCTCCTTGTTGTTTGACTGTGTGCCTTACTATAGCACGGTTATTATCTAATGTCAATAGTTTTTTTTATTTATCCACAAGCGGCAAAGCCGCAATCTTTACAGGTCTTGCAACCGTCCTGATAAATCATTCCCGTGGTGCTTCCACACTCGGGACAAGTCTTATCACTCACTTCGGTTCCGTCGACAATATAGTTCTTTAAGATTCTGGAAACGCACTTTGAGAAAGAGAACATTGAGCTTTCTTTATCCTTCTGTAGTTGCTCTACCATAAATCTTACCTCTGAACCGTGTCGTAGACCAAGTGAAATCATTCTTGTAAAAGCTGAATTGTTCGGGTTATCGAACACCTTTACAACGTCTTTTATAACACCGTCGTCTCCGAAAGTCAAGTCATATCTGTTATCTTTTGACTTAAAAGAGTTCTTTTTCAAAGAGCCTGTTTTGTGCTTCTTTGGAATCTCGATAAGACTTGATTCTCCACCAAGAATCTCGTAAGGCTTGCCGTCAAGCTTGCCAACAAGGACTGTCCAAGGCTGACCTTGAATACTTGTGTGGTGAATGTCGCACTCCAACTCTTCTGGTCGCTTTGGTGCTGAACGCTGTGGAAACTCCTCTGTTGTAGCTGCCTCGTTGTTCGTAACCAAAACACCTGAACGTGAGCCGTCAACATAAACAGTGATGCCCTTTAATCCTCGCTTCCAACCTTCTCGATAAAGTCGCTCAACTACTGCTGGCTCTGTGCCTGCTGGTAAGTTGATGGTTGATGAAATAGCGTGGTCAATAGAATTCTGAATAGCTTCTTGAATCTCTACACGCTTCATCCAGTCAATTTGGTCTGACTCAACAAAGAAGCTTGGAAGCTCCTGACCTGGGTTTGCAGCCAGCCACTCTTCTGCGTTGTGGTGAAATACCTGAAACTCTTTCCAGCCGTCTCCCAACTCATCTACAAAGTCTGGGGTAATGTTCGTCTCGTCGTGAGATAGTTTGCGTCGTCTAATATAAGAGTTCCTGAACACTGGCTCTAAGCCTGAGCTTGTCTGAGACATAATAGAAACTGAGCCAGTTGGAGCGTTTGTCAAGATAGAAATGTTTCTTCTACCGTGTCGGGCGATGTTATCTTTTAAGTCTTGAGGAAGACGTTGGATAAAAGCATTATTCTGCTCTTTTGCCCAGTTGAAAACAGGGAATGAGCCACGTTCTGTTGCAAGGTTTAGAGACTCGCCGTAGGCAGTATTACGAAGTGTCTCGTAAATGCCTGTAATGACTGTAATAGCTTCGTCGCTGTCGTAGGCAAGGTTCATTCTCGCAAGAGCATCTGCCAAACCGTGAGTTCCCAAGCCAGTTCTTCTTCCGTCAGCAGCAGCAGACAAAAGCTTTGTCCAAAGCTCTGTCTCGTCTGGTGTGTCCGAGGCTTCAAGAATGTTATTTAATTTTTCTAACTCCAACTCAACCAAGTCGTCTGAAAGTCGCATAGCAGTTGAGACTGTTTCTGTGAACTTCTGGAAGTCGAACCTTGCTTGTCCTGTGAAAGCATTATCAACAAAGTTCTTGAGGTTTACTGAGATAAGGCGACAAGAGTCATAAGCTGAAAGAGGAATCTCGGCACAAGGGTTTGTGCAGATAGTTGCGAAACCTTCTTCTTTATATTCATTCGCTGGTAAGTTGTCGCAAATGTTGTCCCACATTAGAATGCCTGGTTCTGCTGTCTCTGTTGCTGACTGAACAATCTGGTCCCAAACCTCACGAGCACGAACTTCCTTTGTGTAGGTTGGTTCGTCGCTTCCAATGGGGAAATGAAGGTTGTAAGTCTCGTCAGCTTCTACTGCTCGCATAAAGTCGTTAGTAATCTTTACTGAAACGTTAGCACCTGTAACCTTTGTCAAGTCGTGTTTCATCTTTACGAAGTGTGCGATGTCTGGATGGCGAACATCCATAGAAATCATTAGAGCACCTCGTCTGCCGTTCTGACCAATCATTCTACAAACATAAGAATAAAAGTCTGCAAACGACCAAGCACCTGTTGTTGTGCCTGCTGAGTTATTGACGATAGAACCGTCTGGGCGTAACTCACTAATGTCCAAGCCTACTCCGCAGCGGCGCTTGAATAGGTTCGCTAAATCTCGACCTGCATTAATAATAGAGGAAACGTTGTCCTCGGGTGAAGAAACTACTACGCAGTTTGATAAAGAAACATTTACGTGGTTGTTTCCGATGCCCATCATAGGCGAACCTTGAGGAACAATGTAAGCAAAGTTGTCGAGGTGATTGAAAATCCTCTCCTCGGTGAGAGCACGAGGTCCGCCGAACTTTGTCTCCATTCTAGCAAACTCCGACGCAAGACGTTTGTGCATGTCTCGTGGAGTCAGTTCTTGAAAGTTACCTTCTCTATCTTTGAGGCAATATTTAGTCATAAAGACGTTGGTGGCGAGTTCGTCGCCCTTGAAGTACTCTAAGGTGGCTTCACGAACCTGTTCTTCTGTATACATTATTAGTTATTCTCCTTCTTTTGCTTTTCTTGCTTTTTAAACTCTCTGTATTTATCTTTTAAAACTTGTGCTTGATTCTTCACTATCTGACTTGAAGCCTGGGCAATAGTCTCCCCTGTGGTCGCAGACATTCTTATCTTTACGTTGCTGGTGTCCATGAAAATTGGGTAAACGAGTCCGTCTGGACCATTGCGATTCTTGGCTACAAAAATCCTTCCAGAATTGGTGTTCTTATCTTCGACTGTTCTTGAAATCGAGAAAATGAAGTCTGCGACGAAGCACTTGTTGAAAGCTTCTGAGATAGACTCCATTGTAATAACTTCGGCATTAAGACCTGACCTATTCGTTTGCGATGCTGTCCAAACAGGACAACTGTAAATTTGGGCGATTGCCCGTAGTTCTTCATAAATAGACTCTAATTCATTTCTTTTCTCTCTTTGAGTAGAAACAGGCTTTAATAAATCTCCATAGTCTACGATGACCATTCCAATATCGTGCCCTCTTCTTACAAGCCTCTCCAAATGTGCTTTCAGGGTGCTAGTGTTAGCTGACTTGGTAGGATATTCCTTGACGATAAGCTTGCCCTCAATCTCTTGGATTCTGTCAAAGACCTTTTCCTTGTTCGCCAGGACGCTGCTTAGAGGAATGCCTGTGATGCAACTGTCATACCTTGTAGCGACAACAGTATCTGCAAGCTCAAGAGTGTAATGAACAACGGTTTTGCCTGATAGTAACCCCTGGACTCCGAGATGAACGAGAGCCATAGACTTGCCTGCACCAGTTGGAGCAATACAAACTCCCAACTCGCCTTTGCCGAGTCCGCCGTGACTAATAGAATCAAGGGACTGCCAGCCTGTTGTAACAGGGTCTCTTGCTTTCAACTCAAAGCGTTTCTCAAAGTCAACAATATAGTCATAGCCAAATTCATTGCTTGAACCAAGGTTGATTGATTCAGTCATTGTTTTGGCTATTTCGTCAAAACTAGCTGTCTTCACTAGGTCAACACACTTTATCATTGCTTTCTTTACGTTCTGCTTTCTGCAAAATTCAAGAGAGGTGTCTTTTATGTAAGGTGCTGTTGTAAAGTCTTCTGGGGCTGCTGAAAGTCTTGAATAAAAGTCTCTTATCTGCTTTTGAGCAACCTCATTCTCACTCTCTAGCTCTGCTCTAACAATAGTGAGCATTGTGTCTCTTGTTGGGTGGACGCCGTATTTCTCACGATAGCCAAAGACAAGTTTAACGAAGGAGCGAAGGTAGTTTAACTCTAGGAAGTCGTAGTCAAAGACTTCGATGATTTGGTCTGCAAAAACTCTGTCGTCCAAGATAAGTTGAACTAACCCCTCTTGGAATTTTGTGCCGTAGTGTGAGAAGTCGGATTTTTCTTTTTCAGTCATCATTGCTGTTGCAGCCATTTTCATTCCTATTGTTTTTTATAGTCTCAGGATAACATAGTTTTTATCAGTTGTCAACACAGATTCTTCTAAATGTTGAATATAGTTCGCTCCAGTTGCCTGCTCCGAAGCCGTCGATAATCATCATCTTCTCAACCTCAGTCTTATTGAACATAAACTGAAAGTTCTCTAAGGCGTAGCGAATCTTGTTCCTATCCTGAACTGACATAAGTGGCGAGTAGAGTTGCATTATGCTATAGTTCATCTTGATAAGCTCTTCGTTATCGGTGATAGCGGTGTGAACCTTTAGTTGGTTCTCAACGCCTTCACAAAACCCCACTACCTCGCTAACAGTTACGTCTCTGTCCTCGATGAGAAAAGGGATTCGCTTGGCGATGGTTGCGAGCCCAACTCCACCTACACCTGGTAGGTTGTCTGACTTGTCGCCTGCGATAGCTCTTGCAAGGGCAAAGTTCCTTGGGTGGATGCCGAACTCCTCGATGATTCTTGGCTTGTTCTTTATCTGCTTCTGAATAGGGCGATGGACAACTGTCTCGTCGTCGCAGAGTTGATAGAAGTCTTTATCAGAAGAAACAATAATTTTGTGCCATCCCTTATAGGTCGGGTCTTGAACTGCGAGTGAGATAAGGTCGTCCGCTTCAACTCCGTCGACCATCATCTGAATAACTGGTGTCTCATTTAGATATTCTATGAGCCTCTGCTGTTGCCAGATTTTGTTTTCTGTCTCCTGGTTCTCTGTTAGGATCCTGTCTGTCCTGTTGAGTCTAATAGGCTTTCTGCCTTCTTTGTAACTCTTGGAGATGCTTCTGCGCTTTTGAGAGCCGCCTGCTCCGTCCCAGCAGATAACCACTTGGTCTGGCTTGGACTCTCTACACAGCTTTTGTAAAATCTTAAAAAAACCTTTTACTCCTCCGATGGGTGACCCATTCGTGGATAGACTTGGGTCTACGATGTAGGAACGATAAAAGTTATTCGTTCCGTCTATTACTAACACTCGCTTCTTGCTCATTCTTTTCTCCAATAAAAAGCCCCTAGTTGACTTACTATATCAAACTAGGGGCTTGGTGTCAAGAAGAATCGTAAAATAAATTACTTTTCTTCGTCCTCGTAATAGTCCTCGGCTACGCCTTCTCGTTTATCAAACTTGAGAATAACCTCTTCGTCGATAAGCTCTAAAATGCGTGTCCTGAACTTCTCGTTCTTCAACTTGTCCATCCAAGTTGTCTTCTGGAACTTTTCTTGTGTTCCGTCAGAATGGGTGAGAGTATACCAGGCTCCTCCAACATTCAAGCTGTCAGAACTCTTAATAGCCTCCAACCAGCTTTCTTCGTCTTGGACTCCGACTTCTCCACCCCACATAATCTTGAACTCACAAATTCTACCTTGTGTTCCAAAACGAGACTTCTCAATCTTACACTTCACCTGGTTACCAACTCGATAGCCATGGTCGTCAAGAATGAAAGAAGCCTTTCCTTTACGAGCAGTTAGAAAGATGCGAAGACTATAAGTGTAGTGCATTGCCTTTCCGCCTGGTGTAAAATAAGGGTTCGTCATTGCTTCCGCAACGTTACTCGTAATGTTTGTCTTCAACTGGTTTAGAACAAGGAATGTTGCTTCTGCATTAGCAAGAGGCACAACAAGCTTAGACATTCCCTTTGATAAGATTCTAGGCTTAACCGCCATTGAACTCAAAGGGTTGAAGTCTCCCTTGATATCTGTCTCACTTGGAGTTAGAGCAAGGCTATCCCAAATAAAGACAAACTTCTCGTCTGGAAAGTTTGCGAGCAAGTCTTCTACTCTTTCTAAAACCTTCTCAACTGATTCAGTCTGAACATAAACTACATCTGGAACGTTAATTCCTGCTAGTTCCCAGAACTCTGGACTAATAGCATTCTCGGAATCAAAATAGACAACCACTCTTCCTTGCTTTTGAGCGTTGGCTGCTACCTGTGCTGCCAAGAAAGACTTGCCTGTCGCTTCAAGTCCAGCAATCTCTGTTACCCTACCGACGGGAATACCTCCCAAACGTCCTCGGCAAACAATACTGTCCAGCCAGCGAGCACCTGTGGGAATCCACTCGGTAACCTCGCTTGGGTTTTCTTCAGTCAAGTTGTAGGCAACATTCTGTCCTGACTTCTTATTAATAAGAGAGCGGATGTCCGAGATAGACATTTTGCCAGCGCCCGTGTTACTTTTCTTTGCCATTGGGCTCCTTTCTATAAAGTGAAAAGGGGAGTCTTTCGACTCCCCGTGGTGAAATAGATTAACTGCCTAAGAGTTCCTTAAAGGCGTCTTCTACATTATTTCCGCTACTCGTGGTAGTGGTGGTGGAAGTGTTGTTTCCGTAGCGAGTTGTCTCGGAAGACATTTCCTCTGCTGTAGCGTCGTCTGCCAAATACTCGTCCAACATTCGCTGAACGTCTTCTGGCGTCTTACGCTCGAAGAGAGAGGAGAACTCTGGAATGGTTTCCAAAGTCTGGGCACACTCTTCTGGTGTCAAGTCCTTGCACATTGCAGATGTCTTACGTGAAGGCATAAGCTTTGTCTGCGGAAATGACGCTCCTGCTGGCTTGCCGTAACTCAAAAGAAGGTCTGTTCCTTCTTGCGGGTCCGTGATGTCGCCATACTCTGGGTTGAGAACAAGGTTTAGCAACTGCTGATAAACAGTCTTACCATAGCCCCAAATCTTTACACCCTGGTCTTCTTGACCTCGGACGATAACTGGTGAAAAGAATCGCTGGCGAGCCATAAGAGACTTTGCCATCTTAATACTTTCCTCGGTGCTCTCGTCAAAAAGCTGTCGGATGAACTTGTCCAACGGGTCTTCCTCGCCGAAGTTCTTCTTTGGTGATAAGAATCCTGCGTTCTTACCAAGGTTATAATGGAAGTAGAACTCCTTGAAAGGATCTCCATCTGGCGTTGGAAGGATGCGAATAGTCTGCTCACCGTCTTCTGGACGCCAAAACTGAGACTTTTTAGAACCTCCGCCTCGGTTGTTTACAGCACTAAGCTTTGCCTTCATTTTACTTAAATCAATACCCATAATTACTTTCTCCTATGTTGTGGGTTAATTACCCTTTAGTGTGTTTGACAAATATTTCAAACACCTTGTTTTAGTTTAATTCTCTATCTGTTGTTGTTGCCTCGCCTACAACTGTTTTCCAGTTGAAGACACGAAATCCGCTATTATCTAAATCCCAGACCACCTCCTGTCCCTCGTTGAGAGTTCGTTCCTTACCGTTCCCCTTTATCTTACCATTTAAAAAGGTTTCTGGTAAGTCATTTAATCGAATAAAGTTCATTTCTCGGTTTTCACCTGAACTCTTCACATAAGTTGCATTATAAGATTTTACCAATTATTTCTTTCCTCCGTAGCCGTAAAAGCTTCTTTCCATTGTGTAATTTAGCTCGCTGACGTTTTCAGCAAAGCTCTTGTTTTTCTCGGGAACAACTCCCTCTTCTACTCGTTCTAAATGCTCGATTTCTGCCCACTCTTTAAACTGTGGGAAGTAAACAAGACTCTTGTTAGTTGTCGAATCCACTCTTACGAAGATCCCTTCTTCATTTTCAACCTCATTATCAAAAAGGCTGTATTCTTGTTTGACGATTACTGCCTCGCCTAGCACCATTTCACTCATTGTCCCCTCCTTCTGGGTAAGTCTGAATGTTTGAAGTCCAAGTTTCTACAAAAGCAAAGTTGGTCTCATATTTTGTTGAGTGAATCTGATAAGACGCTCCTTCGAGGTCTTTCATTTTCTCTTTCACCTGTTTACTGACCTTTTTCAACACTTTGTAGTCTTCTTCTAAAACTTTATCATTTACAGCGTAATAGTAGCATCTATTTGTCTCGTTGTCAATAGGAAAAAAGCTTTTTTCTGCTCCTGTCTCAAAATCAACCATTCCAATAGAGTAAATCCTCGCTTGCTCTGGGTTTTCAATCTTATTATCCAAAACTGCCTTGGTTCTCTTGAAGACATTGAGCATGTGAAAAGTATATCCTATTAACTCGTTTATCTTCTCATAATAATTCGTCGCTGTCAAGCTATTTTCTAAAATTTCTTCAATAGAAGGGTTGCTGATAAGACAAAGTGAGCGGAATACACCTGAACGGGCATATTCTTGAAGAATGTTGTAGCAAATCCTGTCTTGTAGGTAAGCTGTTCTGCCTAAAAGCTCGTGGTCGGGCTTGATATAGAGGACATCTACCTTGAATCGCTTGTCTAGAAACTTTAAAACCTGAAGTGAAGCGCCAGTGACGTCTCCAGAACCAGCCATAATGAATAAGCACTCACCTGTTTCAGGCATTTGGTTGATAAACTTCGCCATTCTTATCTGCTTCTTATCATAGTCCTCGTGAGAGTCTCTTTTGGTTAGTCCGTAAGACTTGCCTGACTTGCCGAGTCCTACATCGACGTAGAAAACATTATATTGAGGGTAGTTCTCAAAATATTTAGCAATGCTGCAACCTGCGTTGCCCAAACCTACTACGTTCATTTCATTTTCCTCATTTGTCCATAGTCTCTTCCAATGTTGACGCCTACCTTATAGCTTCCAAGTGGCGTCTGGGAGAATGTGTCTATTAGTTCTGGTAAAATAGCTTTGTCCTCGTCCGACAAGTCTATCAAAACACTGTCGTGAACCAAGAATCTTATCTCGCTCTTAGTTTGCTTGAGCTTTTCCCAAACCTTTATCGCACTATTCAAGAAAATGTCGCTTGACGTTGACTGAATAAGATAGTTTAGAGCTACTCGCTCTTCTGCTGGAATAGTTCTTCCAAAAGGCGTTCTTACTCTTTCTCCGTCAAAGTGTTTCTTGACTAACTTATCCCTACTATAATACAACTCTGCTGTCTTGTCAAGAGAATTCGGGTTATAAAGCCAAGAAAATATCTTTTTCTTTGCCTCGTCTCTATCAACCTCGTTGTTATAAATGTTCTCGACGTTCCACTGGTGCAAGTCTTCCTGTGGCTGCTCTGTTCCCGATAGACCGAGCAGGGTTCTTAGCTCTGCTGCGTTGAAATCTATCTCAACCAACCAGTCGTTTTTTGGTTTTATTACCTTGCGAAACTTCTTGTCTAATGTTAGAATAGGAAAGCTGCTCTTAGAGGTCGTTAGACGACCAGTCACGGTCCCAAACACATTATAGCTCACACTTTGTGGTCCATTTCCTAACTTCTGTCTAAGGTGCCTTACTCGCTCTTCTGCGATGTGTTTGTTTAGAGCAGTTTTATCTATCTCGAAGGTCTGGTGGCTTATCTCAGAAGCCATTTTCATCGCCTTTGCGAGAAAGGAATGGTTAGCTGGCTTTTCGTAGTTTTGGAACACCCATTCGCAGATTTGATTCTTTACGTTATAGAACTCTAATAAGAATCTTATCGGAACAAGGTCGTAGAAGCAGTGCTCATTTAGAGAAATCTTTGCTGCGCTGAAAGACTTTATAAATGCCTTCATTTTAGAAGATACTCTTTCCAAGTCATCAGCGAGATGCTCTGGGCAAACTTCGGATAAAGACTTGCCCTCACAATAAATCTGTGCGAACTCTATTCCTTCATTTCCAAACGAAGGGGAATATGCCCAAGTGTGTGTTAAGTTTTCTGGGATGTTCTCAAAGTGAAGGTCGCCTTCGGTGAAGACACCTATACATTCTTTTTTATCGTCCAGAGTTTGAAAAAGCATTAGAGCCTTTCTTAGAATTTAAAACCTGTAATCATTGTATCAAAAGAATTCTCATCTGTCAAGTCTCTTTTGTGAAAAAGTTCTGACGTCTTGTCCAAGAAGTAAGGCTCTGTGGTGAGACTCATTTGGCTGGAGCTTCTATACCTGTTAGTAGCCGTTGCCTCAGAGACAACTTTATCGAATCTTGCTTGGCTCCACTTTTTACCTGTTTCGAGTGCCCGAAAGTACAGGTAAGTTCGAATCCAATGATCTTCGTCGTACCTCTTATTCAGTTTTTGCAAATTTATTATCTCTCTTGTTTTCGTCTTCACCTTCGTGGTGCCCGTTCTGCTACAATACCCCGTTACGAGGTAATATTGATCGGTGTTGTAATAAGTATTATACATCTGATTCATCACGGTGTCAAGGCTTTTCATCTCTAAATCAACTATGCGGTCGTAGCACTTGGAAAAGAATTCGGAAGTGCTGTTAATGCCGTATTTTGCGAGCTTTCTTACGGAATAGGTGTGGGATACATCAAAATACAACCTCCAAGGGATATTCTTATCTATTCTGAATCCGAAGCGGTTCACTACGCTCCTAAATACTTTAAAGTTTGGATCCCTTATGTATGCCTCGTATTTCTTCTGATCTGCCGAGTACTTCTCTGGTGAAATGTCTATAACCAAGCCCGAGTGGCGTGGGTCTGAGAGGTGCGATGTGCAAAAACCAGACATGGTAAGCGGGTGGTGCAATGTGCGTGAGTATTCCATAAAGGATTTCTCGAATGTTTTATAATCGACAATTTCAGGAAGATCTGTGTCCTTGAGCAAGATAAACTTTTTCATCATACTGTCCTGATGGGCTGAGTATGAAAGCATCGGGTTGACCCAAGATTTCTTTGGGATGATCTCTTTGAGTGTCTTTGAGTCAATGCTCAATTTCCCTCGGAGATCAAGCTGTTTGTAGTAGTCAGCCATTTCCTCGAAACACTCCCTTACAACATAAACAGCCTCTTGGGTTTCATCGGCGGAAGTAGCGATTTCGGCGAGGCGAGCTTGTTTGGGAACTACCGCAAAGCCGTAAGTGTCAACCTTTCCATAGAGACCTCGGATAGTTGCCCTTGTCATGATCGGTTCTGCCTGGCTCTTTGCCTGCGGGAACACAATATCATAATACTCGGACTCCTCATAAGAAGGCTTGGTACTCTGTTTATTGTCCCCCTTCGGGGACTGCGAAGCTCGATTAAATAAATATCTCATAAATTATCCTTATGGCTCACTTGGAGGGTGCCGTCCACAGAGTCTCTAGTTCTGTCTGGAACTTGCCGCCTTGTATGGTATTCCTAACTTTGAGTATAATAAAGTATCCCGATAGACCCAGGGCTTCTGCCTCATGACTGAACGTGTTTGAGGTTATGTAGACTGTCATTCCAGGCTTGAATATAGGGTTTCCAACCATGTCCACGTTAGCCTTATAGAGTGACCAGGTTGCGGCATACTTTCCATCGAAGCCGCCCGACGTCATTCTTGCGGTGGTGAGGGCGGAGTCATCCGACTTTGAGTACTTTATCTTTTTCGTTGCGCCGTGCTCGCTTGCAGCGGTGAGCCAATAAATACCGTCCCTACTATCAGAGCCTCTGTTCGCAGCCCTAACCTCTTCTGCTAGAGAGTTGACGCCGTATATAAAGTAATATTCAATTAAACCCTTTTGTTGGACGCCGTTCTTTAAGATACCAGATGGTATTGGACCACTGTATGGGTTGTGTATCAACCCCTTGCTTATCGCTTTCGAAGTATTAAAGGTCTCAGTGCGAATGGATGGTACGGATGGTGGTGCTACGATTCTAGCTTCACGAGAAAAAGACTGGATAGCTAGACCAACGATGTCTCTTAAGAAGCTGGTGAGATTATATGTTTCTCTTTCTCCCTTTTCCTGTACGTTCTCTTTGAACCACTTACCGAAGGTGGCGTGACCGACTGGTATTGCGCTTATAGGTACCTCAATGCGGCGACCACTTTGAGTACCCTTGAACATGAAAGAACCAAAGGCGAACTCGAAGTCTCCGCCTTCGAATGCTTCTTCCTCCTTTGCCAAGCCTATAACCAAATCAATTAGGTCGCCAAGATAAAAGAAAATGATCTGGCTCCTCGGCAAACCCTCTTCCTCTGCATCCAAAAAGGCGGTGGTCTCACCCGCAAGACCCTCATCGCTGAAGAACGACGGCTGAAGGGTCTTAACCCTCTTTGCGGTGGTCTTGTTACTCAACCTCATAACACCAGTTCTTGTAGTCTGAGCCGCATATGCGGTGCCGTACAGTTTTTTATCCTTCTGTATCCCAACAAGGAATGATGCGTAAGCCTTCGTCCTTATGTCTTTGAGCTTGGTCACCTCGGTTTTAAGTGATTCCTCCAAGCCTTTTGTCTCAGCCTCGGTCTTTTTACGTGGACTATTTTTGGCTTGTTTAGCCCTACACACCAATTCGACCTGTTGTTTCATCAAGTCACGTTGTGATCTATCCATGCCGAGTGTAAATACGTCTACCTTGGCAATGTTCCTCTCGGTGTACCCGTGTGCTTCTATATCAATACTTAGCGAGCCGTTCTCATTGTAATCAATGTTGTGCTTGAACACGTTCAGCGACAATACTCGCTGTGCTTCTCTTATTACCTGCTTTTCAGGCTCAGTCCACTTAAGAGTCTCATAGGAGGGTTCGTGATATCCATACTCTAGCCTAAGAAGCTTCGTAGTTGCCGATTTGTTGCCCTTGCAGTCGGGCTTCTGACCAGGGTCTCTCGAAAGCGCATTGAAAATGTCTACATATCTGTATGTTCCACCAGATGAACTCCTTTCTCTAAAAAGTTCTTCCACAGAGGAGAGGTGGAGTTTTATCTTCACGGTGTGCATCCTGCCCGCAGTTTCGAGGTTGGTTCCCGTCATGTCGATTGAGATATCTTTTATGCCTGCGCCTGAGCCTCTTGAACCCCTATCTGACACTATCGAACTAGCGGACTGATAATCGTCGAACTTCATCTCAATCCTGCTCGTGCTGGTGGCAGTCCTATTTTCCTGAAAAAGTCTTACACGGGGGACCAGAGAAGACAGTTTTGCAGTGTCCAGATCTACAAACTTTTCTAACCCCTGGATTCCGAGAAGGTGTGCTCGTGTTCTTTGAGCGCTGTCTCCTGTGATGCTTGTGTAATGCTTTGGGGGATATTGTTTTATATGCTCATCGTTGTAATAGTCTATGTACGCCTTCATATCGGCGCTCATAAGGAACTGCTCGTTGGAGTTTATCCTTTTTGAAATCTCGTCTCTGTGTGCCTTGTTGAGGGCGGTGGCTTTTTGGTGTGCCTCTATCTTGTCTAATTTAGCTGATCCGTCGCCACCCGAGACTTCTTCCGCAACCCAAACGACACCCTTTGCTAAATTCTCGCCAAGCCCTTCACCAACCCAGACCGTTCCATCCACAATGGCTCCGCCAGCATCGGAGAGAAGATCTCCTGCACCGCTCAAGAACCCTCCTTCGTCCTCCTCTGACATATTAGCCGTCCTCCAGCAGTGCAAGTGCAGTGTTTAGGGGCAGCGGAATATCTATCTTGTCTCCTATATTTAGGTGGGACTCTGTGGGAACTCCATTGAACTTAGCGATAAGCCACCAATATTTTGTGGTGCCGTAGTGCTTATGAGAGAGCTTATAAAGCCTGTCGCCGATTATCCAAGTGTGAGTTATCGTGGATAATTGAGAGCGTTCCTCTGGTGTCAGTGCCTTAAAATTCGGAGAGGAGTAGTGGTCTATCTTTTTCACTCCACGTTTTTCACGAAGCTCTTCGTAGACGTCTTCTCTGTTCTCGTAAATCTCTCTGTTTCTATACCTAGTGGTCATTATTTTCTAACGCCTCCGCCGCCTTGTATGGCATTCTTAAAGTCATCAAGAATGCTCTGTGCTTTTTGGGCATCCCGCTGTTCCGCTTGCTGACTCTTCTTTGGAGAATTCGTGTCGGCTGGCGTAGTGCTTGGACCTGGCGCTGGAGATTGAGCCTGACCTACGCTGTAGGGGAACTTTCCTGTTCTTAAGTTTCCAGTCTTCCCTATCCATCCCAGGGCGCTTTCGTGGATTACGGAGAAAGTGCAAGATAACTTCACCACCTTTGGATAAAGGTTGCCTGCATCGTCGCCGTACATGGCGTCGTCCATTGCTGGTTCAAAGTTGAACCCAGAAGAGGATCCGAGGAGTCCGCCTTCTTTAGCCGTGGATTTTGCTGAAGCACCTGCCTTTGTTACGAAATTCAAGTACTTCATTCTAAGAAGGGGTGCATGGGTCATTCCAGCCGTACCACTAGCCTTAGTTTCGTAGGACGGGTATAACATATTAAAAAGGGTTGATAGTTTCTCTAGATTATCTTTTGCCTCGGCGAGGGATCCAGCGACCACATCCCAAGATACATTTATTGTTCTCTGTGTGGATTTGAATGTTTGGATAGGATCCATTCTTCCGAATATCTCTTCTTTGTCCCAGCTACTCTGATATTGGTCTGAGAAGTTCGTAACGAACCCCTTGAACTTCACCTCTTTATTAGAAGCAAGGTGATAGAAGTTTAGAGTGTACCCTGCGTTTGCTTGGACACCTGACTCATCGGCACTGTGCTTAAAAGTAGACATAAATTCTCCAAAAGTTATTGTAAAAGTAAGTAGTCCGCTACGCCAAACTTAACTTCATATCATCGTCAAGGGCTTCTACCACTGCTCTTGCGAATTCCCTGTCGTTTATCTGAAGAACAACCTCTCGCTTGGAAGCGTCACTGGAAGCGTTCGAGTCTGGTGCTATAAAGGAGATAAGCTTGTTGATAGCACTTCCCACTGCCTGAGTTGCTTCCAGTGCGGACAATTGAGCATTAACAACTACTAATCTTTCTGCTTCGTCCATAAGCTTGCCTAAGTTATCTATGTTACTGTCGTCAATACTATCGACGACTGTTACAAACTTTGCTACTCCGTTCTCTCCCGAGAGTTCTCTCATCCCCTCAACGACCGAGCTTATGCTCTCTGAAATATTGCTAATGCCAATTCCAACAAACATAAATGCAAGACCAAGACCTGCTACAGCCACGGAAATTGTGTTGATAGCCAAGGCTGCGAGGAGGGATTGCGGAATCATCAATGCGAGAATGGTTATGCCAACAGCCATGCCAGTTGCGAACACAATAAACCCAGCGCCTGCGATTGCTAAGCCAGGTCCAAGAACCATAAATGCGAGCCCCAAATCTATAATAGCGGAGGCGACTCTTGGCATCACGGCTACATTCTCTATTATTACCTTCAACAGGTTTGCAAAAGAGTATACCAACAGGGCGACACCTGCGACGGCTAAACCGATACCAGCACCAATCATAAGTATTGAAAGACCAATTCCGAGCAGAGCTAGAGCGAGAGCGCCTACGCCTGGTGCGGCGGCTAGGGATGCAGTTCCCAATGCTGCCGTTCCTGCGGCAGCGGGAGCGGCAGTGGTGGCGACGACTGTGTTAGAGGTAGCAAGAAAGAAGTTCTTGACTGCCATAAACGCTCTACGAATAAGTCCAATATTTTCTATGGCGGCAGTGGAGACCATTATGGCTCGATAAAGGAGCATGGATTTTCTAAGAACATACAGACTGGCTCCCACGAGTCCAAGAAGTTTAAACAGACCGCCGTACTCTTTAGTGGCATGTGCAACTGCGTTTGTCATTTTGGTCAAGATGTTGACGATGGGTTCGACTGCGGGAGCGAGGTTCTGCACAGCGACTTCTAGTTTTTTCATCACGTCAACTCCTGCCTTTTGGCGTTCAGTGACTTCTTCTGCTGTTAAACCGAGCATCTTGTGTTCTGCTGACATCTGTTGGCTTGCAGAACCGAAGAGCTTTGCTGCGACGGACATATCAGTGATGCCAGCGGCGTTGGCAAGAGCTTGCTTGTATTGGCGGGACATCGAATCGTAAGATTTTCCAGAAAGTGCTATCGAGTCTTTTAAAATATCTTTTCGTTCAGCATCTGTGGCGTTGAGAAGCCTCTGCGAGTTCAAGAAAGGTCCGCCAAGAACAGCGTTAAGCTTTCCTGCTGCATCTGCTGCTCCCTCAAAGGTATCAAACTGTTGAGTGATTGAAAGAAGGTCGTTCATTTCTATGCCTAGCTTCTTAGACTGGAGTGCAAGAGCTTTAAAAACCTCTTCAGATTCTGAGCCATATTGAGCAATTCTAGGTCCAGCGGCTGCGAACTCTTGCGCCATTTTAGCAGGTGCAATACCAGCGTTCATAGCAAACGTCATCATGCCCTCTGCTTGGGCTTTGGCTTCATTTGCTGATAAGCCCATTACTCTTGTGGTATACTCCATTTGAGATGCGGTGACATCCGAACTGATTCCAACAGATTCCAACTCTGCTGTCACCTTCTTGAGTGCGTTCTGAGTACCTTCGCTCATAGAAGTGAATCCACTCATGTTAGCGTGAAGTGCTCCTACTGCTGCTGCTTGTTCTGCAATTCCGACACCCATTGCGGAGGAGGCGTCCGTAGTGTCGTTGATCATTCCTCTGAAAGAGTTTCCTGCACCAGTTGCTCTCGCAAGTTCTGTTGCTGCTGTCATCGAAACTATGACTGCGGCACCGATAGATTCAGTGAAGGCATCAAAGACTGCACCACTTAGCCTATCTATACTGAAGTTTTTCTTAAATGCGACCCCAAGTTGTTCAATGGAGACTTGTGATTTGGCAATCTTGTCTAATATCGTGTTTTCGTATTTGGCACCAATAGAGCCAACAATGTCGAGGACTTCTTCTTGTGCAGACTTCTGTTCTTCTATTGCAGCTTTTATCTTCTCTAGGACGGCAAGCTCTTCTTCTCTCTCTTTCTTCGCCTGCTTTGCCTTGACGAGGTATTCTTTGTACTTTTCTAGTGACTCACTGGACCCTTTGCCAAGCTCAAGCTGAAGTTCTGCTTGCTTACGCATCTCGCTCGCAATCTTTTCCTCTACCTCAAGTTGTTCTTTGCGAGTCTGAGCCAGTTCTAAGTCAATTTTTAGAAGTTTTGCTCGGTCCTCACTAGCTTTTAGTAGCTCTTCTGGTGTTAATTCAGCCATCTATTCGGTCTTATCCCTTGAACGGATATTTGATACCCGTTGTTCTTTCAAAGCCAGCAATGGCTTTTCTTAGCTTAAATTTGTCCTTATAGACTCTGGGGTCGCTTAGTCCATACTTTGCAACAGACTTCATATACTTCTTATCTCGACCAAGGGTCTTTGCAAAAGAAGATATCTCCTGCTTGTTTCCCTTTATCTTTACTGGAATGGTGCCTCCGCCGAACATTCTCGACAAGATTGCTTGGATAGCTGAACCAAACATTCTAAGGAAGATTTCATTCATTTGACCTTTACGGGCTGCGCCGAGATCAATCTCAATTGGTGTGATTTCGTTAGTGTCGCTCATTTTAATAACCTCATAGCTATAGTGTATCTCCTGTAATTAGTTTCTTAATCTAAATAACTTACAAATGAAAGATAGGATGAATGGAGTGGATTCTGGAGGTGCATCTGTTCTTCCTAAATTATCTATGCGTTGCTTCAACTTTTTTAAGTTTTTCTTTGACTGCTCTCTTTTTTTTACAAATTTAGACATTTTCTCTCCTCTTGCGGTCCTTACAACATAATTATAGGACCAAAAAAAAGACCAAGTTGCTAGGCTTGGTCTTAATCTTATCTACTACTTTTAGTCGCTGCCTTAACAGCATCTGATTCACTCTTGAGTTGTTTTGATAACCTCTCTACAAACCAGTTTCTGAGACCTACTGGTAGGTTGTATGCCTCTATGAAGCTCCATCCTCCGTGATATTTTAGGAAGAAGAAAGCCTCATAGACTTTTTCCATATAATCAGGTCCGAGCCCAAAAGAAGTCCGCACCTAGCGGAACCTCCATTTCAGTAGTGGCTCCACACTCTTGACAGTCGAAATCACTTCGAAGTTCGATGTTAGGGACTGATGCCTTATAAGCCTCACGAATCGCTCGTGACTGCTTGCCAGTCATATGCTGCACTGCTTTTGCGATTGTTGCAGTGTCTTCGTGACCTGAAACTGACACAATCATTGCATTCAACTGATCTTGCACAACGGTCTCTGCGAGCCCTGCCTTCTTCCTGTTTGCAGAAGACTTGACCAGCTTGTTCTCGTCAGCGCCTGTGAGGGGTCGCAACTCCACTTCCCAATCATTATCAAGCGTGACCATGAAGTTGCCTCTGTGGTTTTGCTGTGTCTCGGCGGATTCTGATGAAACAGGCGTTATGCACTCTGCAAGATCGAAGGAGTGTTTCTGACTTGCAGAACAAGATGGGCAGACGACCTGGGTGGTATAATCATTTCCATACCCGTCGATTCTTGCTTGAATGAGGACTGCATTCTTGTCTCCGACTAACAATTCTTCTGGTCCAACCTTTGAGTCGATGAGGATTCTCTCTAAGAACTTGTCCAAGGCTGTGCCCTTTTGCAACAAGGTTCTATTGGACAAGATATCCTCTTCAGCAGTTGTCATTTGGCGAATCTCGATTGTATCTTGACCGTGAAGTGGGTGCTCCTCTCCGTAGAATCTTCCTTCCGATGGGAGTGTGAGAACTGTCGTGGGTCGGACAAACTCCAAAGGAGCGGGTCCAGATTGCGCTGCTTGCGATGCAGCAGGAGAAGAAGGGGACTTTTTAGCCCCCATTCTTTCTTCATTATTTCGCATAAACACCTTCTTTCAGTTATTGTGGTAGGTTTATTATAGAATAAAATAAATGGAATGTAAAGGACTATTTAGGAATTATCAGGACCATTCGCTGCGAAAGTCTTGTAGCTCGCAGAGTCATACCGAAGCTCTACCTGAATCTCAACCATGTCATCAGAAGAATAGTCCAACTCGCCAAACTTGACATCTTTAATCCAAGGGTTTTTAAGAGTCCATGTTTCAATAATTCTGCCGTTGCCGTCTAGCTGGTTGATTGATACTTGACCCAAAGTGTCTAGTGATTTAGACTTACTCACTGTTCCCAAGTCCAATTGGTGGCTTGGTGCTTCGTATCCTGCTTCGTTAAGCTTCTCCATCAAAACTTCGGAGGCGTCTGGGTTGATTGGGTCAATCAAACTAAAAGACACTGTACTCCACTCAACTCTTCCTGGGTAATAGAAAGTGTGATTCAAGTACTGGTGACTAGACTCTGAAACTGTGAATGAAGGCTTTGAAACCTTCTTAATTGTATAGACTTCAATATCATCAATGCTGAGAATCCATCTGTATGCTCGCTTGGGCTCGTAGCCTGTGCCGTCTGACCAAAATGCCATGTTAATAATCTCCTATAAAAGTAGTATTTGTAATAACTAGGTTGGACTTTTATTATCCAACCTAGTTTGTTTTCTATTAATCGTCGAACGATGCACCAGTATTAGTGATAACAAAGTCAATTGCGATAAACTCAATTGCACGAGCAGGCTTTAAGAAGACCTTTGCATATGCAATGTTTCTATCAATAAGTTCTGGTGTCGTAGTTGTCTCGTCAAGAACAATCTTGTACTCGGTGAGACCAAAGCGAGACTGAACTGATGCGAGGAAAGGCTCCGCCTTACCCAAGAATCTATTCCAAGTAGCCTGAACATTCTGGTCGAACAACGTTGTTGCTGCCATTCTTGAAATCTCTTTCTTTACGTGAATCATCAAGCGACGAACATTAATTCTATCAAGTGCCGATGGCGTAACCTGTAAAGTCTTCTGTCCGAATACCACGATACCCTCTGCTGGGAACTGTGCGATTGGGTTGATGTTAGCCTCGTAAAGAGCATCTCTCTCCTTCGAGTTGAGGCGCAATCTAACCTGTGAAACAGGAAGTCCACCTGCGCCGCCTGAAAGACCGCCACGAGTGAAACCAGCAGGGGCAAACCATAATTCTGATTTCGCTGCTGATGAAGCCATTGTTCCAAGTGCCACTACTGAAGGTGGCATCCAAACCTTTCGGTTGTTGATATCGTCTGTTACCTGTACCCAAGGGAAGAAAGCACAGCCATAACTTGAGCTTAAACCTCTGTCCTTGAGAGAAGCGACTGCATCGGTAACCTTTGGAAGTCTTGCCTCCTCGGCTTGATCGTCCCAGCCACGAGGAACGTAGTCGTTCTTAATATCGATAATGGCAAGGGCATCACCACGATTCTCACAAACTGAAACCAACTTGCCTGTAAGACCTGGCGTTGCTACGCCTGGGATAGTCATTAAATTGCATTCAACAACCTCTGGGTCGGCAACGATATCAATTGCCTTTGAGATAGAGTTGTAAGCATAATGTGATACCGCTTTCTGGTCTGCTGTGAGTCTATCACAAAAAGGCTCGACCTCTGTAATGTCAAGACCATCAGAACCTCCGCAAAGAGGCATTGTGAATTTATTAAAACCTGCATCGAGAACATATTCATAACTTCCGCCAGCGGCGTTAAAGGATTTTGAACCCGTAGCATCAGCGTCAAGTGAACCTGCTGCAAATATTGCGTCGGTGTTGCCGTCAGTCTTGATAAGGTCAAGTGAGAAAAGCTCTGTTCCTGCAAACATTTCTTCGCCACCCTTTAACAATCTTACAATATCTTGATAAGACTCGTCAAAGCGACCGAGAGCGTCTGGTCTATCTGTGCTAATACCGAAACAAGCGTCCTTTGGTGAAGAAAGTTTTGTGTCCGATTTAGTATCTGATCTTGTAACAAATTTGGGAACTTCTTTGCCGATGATGGCTGTGTGTGATGGTAATGCGAATCCAAAAGGAAGAAGTTCAGGGTTTGCTGCGCCTGAATCTACATCTGAACTCACCTCAACACGAATGAATCTTGACTGATTTGCGTGCTCTCCGACATGGATGTAACGCTTCTCTGAGTCTCTCCACTCCATCTTCATATCGCCGATGACCGCTCCAATATACTTAGAAGAAGTTGGGTCAAGATTCATGTTAGAGAATCTTTCATAAACAACTGGTGATGCGTCGTTGTCGTTTGCAGAGCGAACCAAAAGAGAGAAAGTCCCATACTTGACAAAATCGTTTGATGGTGGTTTTACATCAACAATTGAGATCTTAAAGTTTCTCTGCTCCCACTCGCCCGAGTAAAGGCTGTGAATTCTAAAAAGCTGGGAGAGTTGGTCTGGGGTAACTGCCGATGCTAGGTCAGTATAACTTCCCATGTATTGTGATAAGACCCAAGGGGATGAAGAGTTGCCCGAGGTGTCGGCGGCTTTAGTGTGATCACCATAGCCAGAGATCTCTGCGGCGACGGCGTCGTTGATTACAGCGGTGAATTCCTTCTCTAGGTGCTGGTCAAAAGTTGCACCCAAGAAGTAACCTTCTGTTGCTGTTGATGCCGATGTGATATTGGCGTTTGTCAATGTAGGGTTTGTATTGAGTACCTTTCTGATATACTTCTTTGACTTTCTATCAAAGTTTACAATGAAAACCTTGTCTGAAGTGATTCCAGCGCTTGCTGGAGTTCCCTGACCTGTGCCAAGTGCGGGCGTCGTCATTCCTGCGTTCCCTGATGCGTTTGCGACAAGTAACTCGCCGCTGCTTGCCGTTACTTCACCGACGATATCCATCGTAAATGATACGGTTGCGCCGATGGGAGAAGCAGTTACCTTGAATGTTGTTCCAAGGTTATTAACTTCTTGTGCGATTCGGCTGGCAAGTGCAACCTTTGCAGCTTCAGCAGCAGAGGAATCAATGTCAGCAGTACCTATAACTAATGTAGAAGCCGTACCTGTTGTTTCTGTTTTGCTATTGTCGAAATATATTGTGAAAAGGCTTGACAGTGTTTTTGCCACGGAGATCGTATCGTTTTGAGCGTCTGCGAAATTTGTGATAGTCAAGACCTGTGAGGCAGATGTACCAGCGCTTGAAACGCCGTCCCTAGTGATAGTGATTTTGATATCGCCGGCAGTCATGCCAGTCGTTGTTGCTGCGACGTCTGAACTCGTACCATCAGTATAAATAACAGCACCAAGTTGTCCGTTTGAAGCGACTCCATCTGTATCGACGTAGATGCCATGTGCCTCAGTCATTTTCCAACCTGCTTTGCCGCCTGCGGCTGCGTCTGGGTGTGACTCACCTAAAAGGCGGACAAATGTGATTGGAGAGCCATTTCTCAAGTAAGCCTGGGCAGCAAATGCGCCATAGGTTGGTCCAATGCGATTACCTTGTCTCCAAGCGTCGTCTGCTTGACCGCCTGCGACAGGCTCACCGAAAGTTTCAACGAACTCTGCGAATGAACTGATTTTTACTGGAACCATTGCTGGTCCTCTTTCTGCACGACCAATAATAACTGGTCCCATATCTTCTGCAAGTCTTGGCAACTGCGAATTGTCTACCTCGTTAACGAAAACGCCAGGTGACACAAACTTAAAACTCTTTATGGACATTTTTTACTTCTCCTTGAATAAAATGGAAATACTTATGTTTCATCGCTTTAGACGATGGTTTTCTCTAATAAATAGTCATTAGAAGCGTCAAACTCATTTTTTAGAGGTGTTTTTATTTGGTGGGTCTATGAAGATCTTTCTGGCTTATAATCAGGATTTAAAATTGTTCTTTCTCTGGCAATCTTAACATCTACTACTGATTCTCTCTTCACATACTTCGGAGTCTCTTGGTTTGCGCCGTCGCCAATAAGAGGAGCGAGAACTTTCATCTGAATGATCGTCTCATAAGCTCTCTCCCCTTGCATGTCAGATACAGTGTTCTCTAGCGAAAAGTCTCCCTCTAAGAAAGCCTCATAAGAGTGACCATTGTGCTGGACTGTGAGGTAGTTTGTGCCTCCTGGTTCTGTAATAAACGGATGAACCATGTCATTGATCTGCTGCTGATACTCTGCTTTCAAGGATATCTTATAAGTAATCTCTACATAGACAGGCATTGGAATGGAAATTGTTTCGTATACAACCTTTTCCTGCTTCCTTGTTCTAAAGTTTAATTTGCCTGTTCTCTGTTTTGACTTGGCATTGGCAAAGTTTCCAGTCTTGTCTTGCTTTATTCTTCTTGCAACAGTTATAGCTCCGCCCTTATTATCTCTTCTGTTGGGTATGTTGCCATAAGCGGTGCCCTTTCTTGCTGGATCTTTTATCACTGCTGACCTCTCCAACGTTATGAGAGGCATTATAAGCGCACCAGAAGAATCTCGTAGAGCGGGGTTGTTTTTCATTTGGAACGACTTCTCTCCAGCAACCCATTGAACTGGTACTTTCTGAAAGCCTTTGTTAGTCGTGGTCTTGATATCGAGCTTCTCATTTAGCCAATTATAGGTCGCTTGATCTACATCCTCTAATGTGCTTGGTGCGATATTGATTTCTTTTAGATCATCATTTGCCATCGAACGAACCCTCTCTTGCCTTCCTGCAAGTTGCTGTTATCTCAAACTTGTGCCCTTCTTGACCAAATAAATATCTTGGCTGGGATATATCTGATATCTCGTAGAACTCATTATCATAAAGAACGAAGTCCCCTTCTCTGACGAACAAGTCTTGGTCTTCCGTTAATCTTCTCTTGTGAAAGTGTACCACGATATTGCTTATCTTGTCAACCCCATAGTTTGTATAAGTTCTATCAGTCTCTGCTTTTTCTACAAGGGCGTGGACCCTGATTGGTGGGAGATAAGTCTTTTCTATTGCTTCGCCATAGAGTGAGTGAAAGTTAGACCTTTTCATATCTACCGCATAGTAAGCGACGGTTTGACCTATGACCCTTTCGATAAGTTCGTCGTTTACTTGCTTTACAAGGTCTCGCTCTTTCTTTCCAGCAAACATTGGTGGAGGTGGAGCTTCTGGTTGTGACCATTCGTCTGACATCTATTGAACCTCCTTATCCTGTGAAAATGGCTGTTGGAATCTTTACCATTACTCTGTTTGAGTTCTCGACTGTTTCTGCGTCTGACTCTAACAACTTGCTATAAGTTAATTCGTCAAGAGTTGTCTTTAGTTCATCACGAAGTGCTGTCTGCTCTTCCTTGCCTGCTGAAACAAGAGCATCACCGTTCATTGAGATGTCATTACCTGGAATAGGAATAGACGAGAACTTTGAACGAATAAGCCCTAACATCTCTTTTGATAAGGAAAGTGCGAATCTTCTAATCCACTGCTTACCAATAGAGTTAATGTTTTTATAAGGAATATTCTGTAAAGGCATAGTGTTCATATTATTTACACCTGTCTGTCCAGTTGACCCTGCGTTGGTTTCTTCTGCCCAAGTATCAGTTGGATAGACAAACTCAATCCAAATCTTTCCTGGTGATGAACCTGTTGGTACTGGAAAGATTCTTAGTTTGTTGTTTCTAAGCTCGTATGAATGATGAGAACTTCTTACATAAAGAGACTCTTCGTAAGCCTTTGCTTGCATCTTGTTTTGCCAGATAGGGACGACCTCATAGGTTGAGTCGTCAGCATACTGACCATAGGTTGATAAGTTTCCTAAAACATTTACGCCATTGTAGTAGCCATAATACTGCCACATAGCCTTGGGAGTTTTATAATAGACTTTTTTGATAAGAAGTTTGTTTGCGTCAGATAAGCCTGTGAGACCTAATTCATTTTTCAACTCTACCGACATATTAGATATTATCTTGTTTTGAAGGTCATAGTCTTGGACGTCTGCTGTTAGGTCAATAGAGGCAGAGTAGACCGTCGTGTTGCCTCCTACTCCAACTTCCTCTGAAATACCTGATGAAACTCTTCTCGCATAAGAGAAGTCAAACCTAGGGTATAAAAGAGAGACGTGAGATTTCTTATTTACAACTGCGTTATCCGCAACCTCTTCTGTTATCATTCCGTCTTCGTCAAAAGAACCTGTTGTGTTTCCAAGTGAGTTAGAAAGAGTGTTCTTTGCCTGGTGAATGTTCATAATATAAGAATATTCTAATACCGCTTCTTCATAAGCTGCAAATACCTGTTCTTTGGTAAGTTCAATATCAAGAACATCGCCGCCTAGTTTTCTGTAAGTATAAGCCACTTGGTCTGCCGAGCCTGATAGAAAGGCATCGACCTGTGGCTGTGATGTAGCGGTACCGCCGTCTGAATCGAACCAGTTTGCAGGGTCTGCGTAGATTCCAAAGGGAAATGAACTTACAAGCTTTACATAGTCGGAATCTGTAACATCGCTGAAAGCGGGAACGGTGTTATTCTCAGGTAGAACAATTACGCTTGTTGTCTGTGCTGGTGTTAGTGTGGGTTTTGCCATTTAGGACTTCCTCCGCATTTTCTTTAGTAAGTAGTTTGGCAAATACAAAAAAAGCCCCAACCAAAAAGGAAGGGGCTCATTTGTTAGAGTTAGACTCTAAATGCTACTGTTCGAATTAACCCTCAAGGTCACGAACAACAACCAGACCGTACATATCAGGTCGTACCATCTTCTTGCCGTAACGAGTCATCACTGCCTTACGAGGAGTGAAGTCATCAGGGGAGAAGATTGTAGGAGTAACCTGTAATGGTACGTATGGAGCATAAACGAAGCCACTCTCAAGGAATGAACTACCCTTACGACCAACAAGAATAACATTACGTGGGAAATAAGGGTCTACGTGGAGATCCCATTTCTTGTTGATTGAACCAACCTGTACTGCACCGACTGAACCAGTAGCGTCGTCGTGAGTGACTGAAGCTCTGAAACCAGAGGTGAACTCAAGGATGTTGGCAACCTCTGGTCCACAAACCAAGAAGTTAGCACCACCACGAAGAGTCTTACGGTGAATGTCGGCTGAAACGTCATTGATGGTTTCAATGAGAGTCTCGTACCATTCGCTTACTGAACCTGTGAAGTCAGGTGGTGAAGCCAATGAAGTTGCGTCAGCACCAGTCAATCGGTTAACGAAAAGACCTGGACGACGTGACCAGTAAAGCTTAGATGCTGAAGCACCTGAGATAAGGTCTGAGAGGATTTCCTGGTCGATTTCCAAAGCAATCTGCTCTGAAAGAATACCAGTAAGCTCAACCTCTGCGTCAAGGTTGTGATAAGCATTCAAGTCCTGAGCAAGCTCTGGGGTCCAAGAAGCCTTCAACTTACGAGTCATCGCAGTGATAGCTGTTGAGTCAACCTTGATTGCGATTTCAGGAAGTGTCGATGAAGCGTTGTTCGAATTAAGACCTTCAAAATCCCAAGCGGCTGCACCCTTAAGTGAACCTAAGCCAGTACCAGAAACCAAGTTGTCTGAGATAGCGTATTCGAGGTCGATGGCTCCTGCATCGGTAATAGCAGTGCCAGTTGATGGGACTGTGAAAACAAGCTCAATCTGTCGGGCAGGCGTAGCACCACTAGTGACGCCGAGGTCACGAGTGAGTCTTCTTACAAGCTCTTGAGCGGCGTCGGATGAGTCAGATGCAGTCAAATGACGAAGGTCACCTTCAGCAATTTGTGCAATTCTACCTTCTGCTGTTGTGTCTGCTGCGACAGCGATGCTGATACGACAAACTGATACGATTGTACCTGAAACGTCAGCAAGCAAGTCTGGGTCAAACTGAATCAAAGCGGCATTGGTATCTGAAACTGAGCCATTGAGTGCGAATGTGTGAACACCATCGTTACCTGAAGCTACACCCTCTGAATTGGCGAAAGGCAAAGCTACAACCTGGGCGTTGTCGGTAGCACCACGGGCAACTGAGTGTCCGTGAACAAGGTCTTGGAATTGAGGAGTCTGAACACCAGCGGCACGAGCCTCTGGGCTCAAAACAACGCCATCAAGAATTCCTGAAGCCACTTTCTGTCCACCGTAAACTGAAGGATCATTGCCAGCGCCTTGTGCTGGAAGTCCGTCACGTGCTGCGGTGCCCTGCTTCACGAAGTCCATGAAAAAGATAAGACCACTTGGCAAGCTCATTGGTTGAACTGAAACAAGCTTCTGAGCCAAAAGACCGCCGAATACACGACGAACGATTGGGAATGCAACTGCTGCGAAGCCTTCGACATCGCCACCAGCCATTGTGTTTGATTCACGAAGTAATTCCTTCGCCTGGTTCTCTAATAGAACCGCCATTTGATTTCTGTTGAAATCGCCGTCAAGACCCTCAAGAAGACCAGTCTTTTCCCATTTGTTGAGAATAGCCTCACCTTCCTTAGAGAGGTCACGATTTACGATTCCTTCTGTAAGATTTGTTAAAATAGACATTTTGTTTATATTCCTCCTAGAATTGATTTATTTTGTCTTTTAATTAGCTGTTAATTCCAGCTAATCGCTGCATTCTTTGTGAGAATGTATCGGTTTGTCTTGGAGTAGCATTAGCTCCTCTAGACGCAAATGGCGAAACGTTTCTCTTTACTGCTTCACTCAACGTATTTGGTGCTGACTTCTTGGAAGCCTGGCTACTCAACATTGTGTTTTGAAGTGTCTCGAAAATTGTTTTCGCTTCATTAACCGAACCAGCACCCGTAATGGACTCGACAATTTCGTTTTTCTGTCGCTCATTCAAAGAGGCATTGTTTAGAATGCGATTCGTATACAACAACTTGGCATTAGAAAGATTAACTTCCGCAAGTCGCTGTGTGATTTTGTCAATAGCAGAACGATATCTCTGCTGTTGAGCACCGAAGCCCTGTGTCTGACCTTGAAGCTGTGCGTTCTCCTCTTCCAACTCTTTATTACGAGTTGTGAGAGTTTGAATCATTTCTTCTTCCTCGGTAAGGGTAGTGGTCTGAACTTGCTCAACTTCATCTTCTTCAAGTTGAAGTGCAGGTTTTTCGACCTCTTCTTCCTCTTCCATAGGAATAGAAATAATATCTTTTCGCTCTGGCTTGTGGTCAATCTCAAGGGCTTCTAGATTAATTTCTTCATCTTCTTCAATAGTTTCCAACTCTTCACCAAGGTTGAGTTCGATTTCTTCTTCAAGCTCTAACTCTTCCTCTTCTCCTTCGAGGTCCATAGCAGGCTCTTCTTCGGGCATTCCCATGTCCATTCCTGCTTCTTCTTCCTCTGCTTCAATTTCTGCACGAAGTTGGGCGAAGTCAATTTCTTGTGGTTCGTCGTCTTCTGGACAAGGGCAAAGTCGCTCACCTGAAAGGTAAGAAGGTGCAGCCATCTCTGGACCCATTCCAGAACCCATAGCCATCTCTTCTGTTAAAGCTTCTTCTTCTTGCTCTAAAAGACGTGAAACTGCTGAGCGCATCTCGTCAGCATACTTCTCTAATAATTCGTTTTCTGCGCTCTTGACGGCAGCCTCTTTAAGGGCTTTGGCATCGACAAGGGCTTGTTCGAGTAAATTGGACATTTATTAGTCTCCTCACTTTCGTGTTCAATAAATGAAAAAGTCGGTGTTTTTCTCTAATAAATAGTCTTATAGAGCGTGAAACGACAGTTTCATGACAAATAAAAAAAAGGGGGTCCGAAGACCCCCCTAAAACTAACAAGTTTTTATGTTTTATTCGCTAAAAAGCAAATTATACAGTTACTGTACCTTCGTCATCTGCGAAGCAATAGAACACTGCAATACCAGTCTTCGCTTCATCAAATGTGAATGTAACGTTACCAGTAGACATGTTAATCTCCATTGGAGCAATCATCTGCTGAAGGTTACCACTGACTGTTTCGAACAACTGAATGAAACTGCCTGTTGATGGGTCGAAACCAGTTGGGAATGAAGAACCGTCAACTTCGAGTGAAGTCACGCTTGTGAAAGAGATCTTGTTGTGTCGGCTATTCTCTCTTGTCTCAAGTGAGTCAAGGCTTGACGCTTCAGAAGAAAGCTGACCTGAAAGGTTAGCCTCAAGTGAAGTGATTGATGATGCTCTTGCAACAACCTCTGATGAGAGGTTACCTGAGATAATCGCTTCTGACGAACGAGCCGTTGAAGCCTCTACTGAGACAGCAGCGTTGATTGAAACAACGTGTGATGCGATAGCATTATCATTCACAAGGTCAACTGCGTTGATAAGTGAAACGATTTCGACAAACGAGTCCTTGTCAGCATCTGCTGAAGCAAGAATTGCGTCTACACGAGCCTTCTCTGTTGAAACCTCACCTGAGAAACGAGTCTGAAGTGATGTGTCAGCGGCTGCTCTTGCAACTTCTTCTGAAGAAACACGAGTTGTAAGTGATGAATCACCTGCTGCTCTCGCTACTTCTTCAGTTGAAAGACGAAGTTGGATAGAAGTGTCTGCGGCTGCCCGAGCTACTTCTTCTGATGACAAACGTGTTGTAAGTGATGAGTCACCTGTTCCACGAGCAGACTCTTCGGTTCCGAGTCTAGTAGTCAATGATGCGTCAGCAACAACTCTTGTTGATGCTTCTGTTGAAACTGCTGCGTCCTGAGCATCTTCTTCCTGTGAAAGACGAAGTGCGATTGAACTATCAGCGGCGACTCTTGATGATGACTCTGTTGAAAGAGCTACATTGAGTGAAGACTCTGATGAGCGAGCAGTTGAAGACTCTGATGAAAGAACAGTGTTGAGTGAACCGTCGGCAGCAAGTCTTGTTGAAGACTCGATTGAAACCTTTGACTCAAGTGAAGTGTCAGCGGCTGCACGAGCAACCTCTTCTGAAGAAACTCTTGTAGTAAGTGATGAATCACCTGCTGCTCTCGCTACTTCTTCAGTTGACAAGCGAGTTGTAAGTGAAGAATCGGCGTTTCCTCTTGCTGTCTCTTCAGCAGCCAAACGAGTTGTAAGGGAACCATCAGCAGCGAGTCTGGTTGAAGCTTCTGCTGTAATCTTAGTGTTCTGTGATGAAACAGTTGTAGCCAATGCGTTGTCATTTGTTGTATCAACAGCGTTGATAAGTGAAACGATTTCTACGAATGAGTCCTTGTCAGCAGCTGCTGAAGCGAGGATAGCGTCTACTCTATCTTCTTCTGATGAAAGTCTAGTCTGAACTGAACCCTCTGTTGAACGTGCTGTTGACGTCTCTGATGAAAGGGCAGTTTCCAATGAACCGTCCTTTGCAAGTCTTACTGACTCTTCTGCTGCGATGCGAGTTGTAAGTGATGAATCACCTGCTGCTCTCGCCACTTCTTCAGTTGAAAGACGAGTCTGCAAAGAAGTCTCTGCGTTGCCCGCTCTTGTCTCTTCTGAAAGAACTGCTGAAGCTCTTGCGATAAGCTCAGAAGATAAGTTACCTGAGATAACCGCTTCTGCTGCTGCTGCTCTTGTCTCTTCTGAAGTGACTGCTGAAGCACGGGCGACAAGCTCTGCTGAAAGGTTACCTGAAATAACTCCTTCTGCTGCTGCTGCTCTTGAAGCTTCTGACGAAACGTCAGCCGCTCTAGCAACTTCTTCAGTTGAAATTCTTGTCTGAAGTGAAGAGTCGATTGTGGCAAGCGATGCTGCTGCTACGTTCTCTGAAGACTCTTCTGTTGAAAGACGAGTCTCAAGTGATGTAACTTCATCAAAGTTACCAAATGGAATCCAAGATGTCGTGGATGCGTGCCAAACGTATAACTTAACTGCGTCACCGTCGAGTCTCTTTACGATACGACCGTCTTCGTGTGATGTTCCTGAAGGCAAGTTAGTAACAACTTCTAGTGCGAAGTCCTTTGTTGTTGCCTTTACTATATTAATTCTACTCATGTGTTTTTATCCTCCTATAAATGTAAAAAACACAGTGCTTAAAGCACTTTTTCTAAAAAGCGGGGGGTGCCCGAAGGCACCACCCCTAAAATGTTTGCTTATCCTAAGATAAGCGGATTGTTGTTTCCCAAGGTCGCTTATGAAGCGTCGTGAGGACCAACATAGCCACGAGTAACCTCAGTCCAAGTAACTGAACCTGAGCCCGTGTCTCTGTACATGGTCACAGACATTGAGCCTGATGCCTTGTTTATATCAAGTTTCATTCCAGTCTGTGCTGCTGATTGAACACTGTTTGTAGACCAGTCCTGATATGGATTGTCAATGATGAAGGACACTGCGTCTGTCGATGGTGCGGCAATCGTAGTGTTTTGGGTGTGCGACCTGTAAACGCCGATTTCAAGAGCGGTTATCAAATAATCGCTGCCTGATGCTGGGATGTTTCCAAGGTTGACCTTCAATCTATTGTCGTAGCTCGATGAGAGATACTCTGTCTTCCCAGATATCGCTGTTGCATATTTTGTCTTCATAGCAGAACGGTCGCTTGAACTGTATCCAAATGAAACATAGTAATCAGTCCCACTGTAAGTGAAGAGATAAATTCCCTTATAGTAGTTCGAAATGTTGCTTCCTGAGTTCAAGAAGTTACTGTGACCAATAGCCTGTGCGCCTCTTAACTCTGAAGTGCTCAATGTATAAGATGGACCACGGAAGTACTTTCCACTACCTGTAGCCAAAGTATCATATGAAGTGTAAGAGTCCAAAGTGCCGTCGAACCAACCTGGTGATAACTCAACTCCACCAGAAATGTTAGCCAAGGCATAACCGAGGTAGGCTCCTGTCTGAACAGTTCCTGCATTGTTGTATTGCACCTGAAGTGTTGTCGAGTAGGTAACACTAGAAGTGTTGTCCATTTCGACATAAAGAAGGGCATTTCCACTCGGCATTCCGAATGAAGAGTTGTTAGTCCAAGAAACGGTCCACAACGTGTAACCAGCATTGAAGGAACCAGTTCCTGTCAAATACTGACCATTGTTAATAATACGAATGCTTGAGGACGTAAGATTATGGTGGTCCTGGTAGTTGTTAGCATCAACACCTGAAACGGTAAAAGCGATGCTTGCAGCGCTGGAAGCCGTGCCTGGGTTGAATGAGCTAATAGCAGTAATTTTCTGTGTACTGACTGCTGAGTACTCTGTAGCCTCTGCCTCGTCTCCTGCGAAGGAGTAGAACACTACAAAACCTGACTTAGCCGTTGAACCAAGGTCGAACGACATAACACCAGTAGTGGCGTTATAAGTAGAAGGTGCTACGAGGTTACGATAAACACCCGCTGAGACCAACTGGAAAACCTGAACCATACCATTGCCTGGCTCAAAGTTTGAAGGTAAGTCTATGGCTGCTACTGAGAAAGAAGTTTCACTCGTGAAATCTACTCTTACGTGGCGACCAACACCTTCGTGCTGCTCTTTTGTGTCAATAGCTGTTGCGTGAGTTGCAATGTTTCCACTAATAGTGGCATAAGTTGCTGTAACTGCTGAGCCCATAGCCGAAACTTCCGAAGAAAGATTCGTGGACAAAACAGCCTCTGACGAACGTGCTGTTGACAATTCCGTTGAAATAGTTGCGTCAACCGCTACAACATATGAAGCCAAAGCATCATCTGAGGCTGTGTCGACTGATGTAATGAATGAAACAATTTCTACGAAAGTATCTTTATCAGCAGAAGCTGAGTCAAGAATGCTGTCTAGTTTGCTTCTCTCTGTTGAAAGCTCGCCTGAGAAGCGAGTCTGAACTGATGCGTCTGCAAGAACCTGTGCTGAAGCTTCTGATGAAACTCTTGTGTCTAATGAAGTTTCTGCTGAAAGTTCGTTAGATTCTTCTGCTGCGAGTCGGGTAGTCAAAGACGTGTCCGCTGTTGAGCGGGCTGACTCTGCTATGCCTGCTCTAGTTGAAAGCGATGAATCGCCTGCTGCTCTCGCAACCACTTCAGAAGAGACACGAGTTGATAAGGATAAGTCGCCTGCACTTCTTAAAGCTTCGATGGAGTCTACTGCTACAATCATTGCTGACTCTTCAGTTGACAAACGTGTTGTAAGTGAAGTATCAGCGTTGCCTCTTGCGAGGGCTGCTGCTGAAAGTGAAGACTGAACTGAAACTTCTGCTGAGCGAGCGGTCGAAGCTTCTGATGAAGCCGAGGTCGTGAGTGATGAATCACCTGACGCTCTTGAAGAGGTTGCGCTGTCCAAGGTAGTCTCAATTGAAGTATCTTCTGCAAGTCTTAAAGACTCTTCTGAAGATGAACGGACGTCCAATGAACCTTCTGCTGAAAGCTCATTTGATGCCTCTGCTGTCATTCTTGTGTTGAGTGAAACTTCGGCTGCTGCCTCTGTTGACTCTTCAGATGAAAGTCGAGTCTGAAGTGATGAATCACCAGCAGTTCTCGCTGACTCTGCTGAAACGATTGCAGAGTCTACTGATGAGACCTGCGTTGAGGTTTGTGCATCGTGTGCAACGTCAATAGCGTTGATGAAACTTACAGTCTCAACAAAAGTATTCTTGTCTGCTGCTGCTGCATTTAAGATTGCATCTACTCTGTCTTCCTCTGATGAAAGGCGAGTTTCTAATGAAGTCTCTGCTGAACGTGCAGTAGAAGCCTCAGATGAAATTGTGACTGCTACTGAATTGTCAGCGGCAAGCCTTGTTGACTCTTCGGTTGAAGTACGAGTGTCTAATGAAGTTTCTGCTGAAAGCTCATTTGATTCTTCTGCTGCAAGACGAGTCTGAAGTGAACCTTCGGCTGCTTCTGCTCTTGCCTTTTCAGTTGAAACGTCGGCTGCTCGGTTGACAAGTTCAGATGAAAGGTTAGTTGAAAGAACTACCTCTGCTGAAGCTGCTCTTGAAGCTTCTGCTGAAACGTCTGCTGCTCTGTTGATAAGTTCCGATGAAAGGTTACCTGAGATAACACCTTCTGCGGCTGTCGCTCTTACTTCTGCCGAGTCAACTGCTGAAGTTGAAGCAGATTCTTCTGTTGAAATTCTTGTCTGAAGTGAAGAGTCGATAGTAGCAAGAGATGATTCTGCCGCTGCTTGGTCTACTTCCTGTGCTGACAAGCGAGTTGTCAACGAGCTAAAGTCAGTGTCCATAATGAACTTCTTCCAAGAGCCCGAGGCGTCATGCCATGAATAGAAGTGCGTGCCGTATTTAATAATACGACCGTCTTCATAGTCGCCTGTTGAACCGTCGACTGGTGCGGATGAGAAAACTTCCAACTTGAAGTCCTCTGCTGCCGCCTTATGTATAATAATTCTATTACTCAAAATTTTATCCTCCTAAAATATTGTTAAATGTGCAAGTATTCGTGACTCTGCACTATAAAATTTGAGTTAAGATGGACAAGAGAAACCTCTCCCACCTGCCTCTATTTAGGTTGCAAAAAAAGATAAAGAATAG
>Ga0257127_1000451_pt1 | contig 36367 bp, 45 predicted proteins | sample SI060_135mmetaG_FD_190152 | JGI IMG/M metagenome (GOLD analysis project Ga0257127, IMG submission 190152) | Marine microbial communities from Saanich Inlet, British Columbia, Canada - SI060_135m | ecosystem: Environmental > Aquatic > Marine > Inlet | place: Canada: British Columbia | collected... | reverse complement strand
TCTAAACCAAAATCTAAACCAAAATCTAAACCAAAATCTAAACCAAAATCTAAACCAAAATCTAAACCAAAATCTGGGTAAAATTCTAAAAATAGTTTATTTTTATAAATGGACTATGTCCCCTGCAACGATCTTGTTTATTTTTCCTTTGTTTTTGATTAACAATCTACCGTATTCATCAATCTTAATTGCATCACCTTTTATTTTTCCATCGACTGTATCGATTTCTACTTTTTTTCCAATGGTTGATGATCTTTTTGTCCATTCTGAAATAATTTTTTTGGTTTGACCTGTGTTTAATAACTCATATATTTTTTCTAATTCTAATAGAAATGATTGAACTAATTCAATTGCAGTAACTTTATCTTTTTGTTCAGTTAAACTTGCAATCCCATAGTAGTTTGATGTATTTTTTAATTCCTTTCCAATTTCTTTTACGTTGACATTAAAATTAATTCCAACCCCTAACACTAAACTTTCAATTCTATTGGATTGCATTGACACATCAACTAACATTCCGGCTAGTTTTTTTCCATTAACAGTCAAATCATTTGGCCATTTTAAAGATGGTGACGTTTTAGTTATTTTTTCAATTGCGTATGATAATGCCAGTGATGATGCAATTGGAAATAAAGTTGTAATTGAAATATCAAATTTTGGATGTAAAATTATGGATAGCCATATGCCTCCCTTAGGCGAAATCCATTTTCTACCTGATCTTCCTCTTCCGCCTGTTTGTTTCTCTGCAATTATTACTGTGCCTTCGTTTTTTGGATCATCTGCCATTTTTAGTGCTTGATTTTGTGTAGATTCTATGGAGTCAAAATAATATGCTTTATGTCCTAATGTTTTTGTTTCAATCCCTGAAACAATTTCCCATGGTAGCAGTAAATTTGAATTCGTTGTGAGTTTGTATCCCTCTTTTTGTTTTGATTCTATTGTGTATCCTAACGTTTGGATTTTTTTAATGTGTTTCCAAACTGCAACTCTGCTGATCCGTAAAACATCACTAAGATCTTGACCTGAAAGATATTCTGTGTCATGTGTTTTTAAAAATGTTAGAACCCTAAGTAATCCTGTATCGTCAAATGAATTATAAATCAATTAACTGTTGTTTCTTCTTCAAGTATAAAATACTCTCTAGAATCCAATGTCAAAATCAAATCCTCCGTCTTCCATGCCTCCGTCTTCCATGCCTCCGTCTTCCATGCCGTTATCGCTCATGTTTTCTTGTGAAACGTAATCTGACATTCCAACACCCATCATGCTAAACATCATTGAAAACATCATCATGTCCATTACGCCAAAAAACATCATGCTTGGCAAAAATGATTTATTTTCTTCCATTTTTTCTTGAAGTTTTTGTTTATCTCCGTTTTGATAAAGCACTTGCATTTCTTTCCATTTGGATTGTATTTCTATAATTTTTTTATCTAATTCATTTGAACCGTTATCTGTTATTTTTAATTCTATTTTTTTCCCAAACCACCCTTTTGATTCTTCAACTCTGATAAATTTTTTATTTTCCAATTCTTCTAAAATTGAATTTAATTCTTCTGGATTGATTTTTGTTTCATTTTGTATGGCTGAAAATTTTTTCTTGCCCCTTCTAATTGATCCTAATATGATGACATCTTTTGGCTCTGTTTGCATATGGTCATATTTTTTTTATGCCTAAAAAACTCTCTGATTATAACTAGATCATGTTTTTTGATTTTAATTCTGAGGTGACTTGTTTAATTCCGTCTTTGTAATTTGGATATTTGAAATCATATATTTTTAATATTTTTTTATTGGATACCTTGATAGGTGTGGTTAGTAGTTTTATCAAATCTGATCCTAGTACTGCCTTTGCCAAAAATACTGGAACACTTCCTGGATGTTTTGCGCTTATTTGATCTGCTGCAAAATTTGAAAATTCTTTAAAACTTACTGGCATGGAGTCTGCAATAATGAATGATTCTCCAAATGATTCTTTCTCCAGTATTGCAATCATGCTTCCTACTGCATCATCTACATGAACAAAACATTTGTGATACTCTCCGCCCTTGGGCATTCTAAACGTGTTTTTTTTCAATCTTTTGATAAGCATCTCATAAAACCACCCCTCTTCCCCATAGACGTCTCCAAAATGTGCAACTGCAAAATCTATTTTGTGTTCTAGTGAGTTTTCTTTCAAGTACTTTTCTGCATCTAGTCTAATTTTAACAAAATTTGTATTTGGATTATATTTCTGACTTTCATCTATTACTGTTTCACCTGTTTCCCCATACACTCCTAAACCCGAAATGTAAATTATTGATTTTGTTATTGATTTAATTTCTTTGAATAATTTTTTTGTTCCCTCTAAATTTACTTTTTCTAATATTTTTTTATTTTTTTCTAATGGCGTGTGTGATGCAAGATGAAACACGCAATCAAATTCTAAATCTTTAAAATCTATCCTCTCGTCTGTTATGTCCCCATAAATTATATTTGATTTTAAATTTCCTTTTTTCCCTTTACGAATCAGACTAGTTACATTGTATCCTTTATCTATCAATGAATTGACTAATCTTGAACCTATGAATCCTGTTGCGCCTGTTACTAGAATTGATTTTGTCAATAGTTTTTCCATTTTTTTTTACCATTTATTGTATTTGTATCTATTTTACTAGTGCCATTAATTAATTCAAAAATTATATGCGACATTATTGAAATATTTCTGTGGATACCGATTCTCATTCAGATGAAAAAATAATTGACGTTTTATCTTTGAAAAATGTAGCTGTAATTGGAATGTCTAAGCATCCCTCAAAAGCTGCTCATTACGTTCCAAAATATCTGATTGACAATGGATATGGTGTTACTCCTGTAAATCCTACAGCTGATAAAATTTTGAATATGTGTTGCTATGAGTCTGTTGCTAAAATTGATGGTCCTGTCGATATCATTGATGTGTTTAGGCCATCGGATCAAATTTCTTCAATTATTCATGATTGTATTAAGAAAAAACCCAAAGTGATATGGCTACAAGAAGGAATTCATGATTCTGATTCTGAAGAATTAGCTAGAAAATCTGGAATTGTTGTTATTTTTAATAGATGTATGCTGGCAGAACATCAGAGATTGCTGTCATGACTGATTTTGAAAACTTTCGTCAAGATCTATTTGATTTAGTAAAAAAATATCATCCTGACATTCCTCTGAAGATTGAGGAAGACCTTGAAAATAATATTGTCAAAATATTTGGCGCAAAAATGACTTCCTTGGCTAGAGCTCAGAATGGTCTTAACGACATGGCTGAATTGGCATATACTACAGCTGAGCATCATCCTTATTGGAATTTATTGTACAATTGTTCGGAAATTGCTAATACCGTTTTAGATAAATGGAAAAATTCCTTATCCTCTGATGATTTTAAAGACATTGATTGGGCTTTGAAAGAAATTCGTCAAACTTTGGAAAAAATACGAGATAAAGAGCCACTTGAACACGACTGTTAGTTTTTAATCTCAGTTTTCTATTTACTTTGATTTTCTAGGCGAGGATCTTTGAATTATGTATAATTCTCAATTTATCTTAAGAATTGATCCCTCTAGCCTTGTATTACTTTATAAAATACCCCCTCTAGAGATTGATAGATGAGTTCACAAAATAATCACTCTGAAGGTCTATTTGGGACTGTAAAAGTGGGCTTTGGAGCTGGGTTAGTTGCCGGATGTGCAATATTTTCGTCATTCCTTTCAATTGATCAACAGATAAACATTCCACATGGAACTTTCTACAAAACAATAGGTATTCCAATGGGAGTTGAAGGATTAGCTGCAGTTGGAATCGGTTTAATGATGCACATGGTAGTTGCAGCGTTAATTGGTATCAGTTTTAATTTGGCCGCATCATATTGGAGAACTTTTAGAATTGTAACAATTCCAAAGGGAATTTTAACTGGTGCAATTACTGGTGCAATTGTATTTAGTTTGGCGTTCTTACCATTACATAGTATGGTGATGATGCCAATTCTAGAGTCTGAACTTACTTCAACTGATTCATTATTGAATATACTACCTGAAGAAAAAGAAGCACTGCTAGAACTAATTGCAAACAATGATTTCGTATTGTGGTATTCTGCATTCTTACATGTAATATTTGGTTCAGTAATGGGATTAATGTCTGGATTCCTTCTACACGATAGATATCGAACTGTAGAGCGAATTCGTTCATTCTGGTAATAACACGTTTAATTTTTCCTTTTACTTCATTAGATGAAATCTAAAATTGTTTTTTGCCTAACCCTGTTGATGATATCTCCGTTTACGATCCATTCTTTTTTACTTACGCTTGTTTTTGCCGACGCTAAATCCAATGCATGGTTAAAGTTTGACGCCATCTCTGGCTTTTGCTTCATAGCTTCTCTAATGCCCTCACGAACTTGCCAAACTCCGACTGGAATGGCGTATTCTGGTCTTATTTCTCTAAAAATTAAAACCCCCGCTTGAATTTTGTTTTTTAGCAAGTATTCTGAAACTCCTAGTTTTGCAGCAAAATATGCTCCTGCAATGCGTGGCGGATGATCTATGCCTCTTGCATCCTCGCTATCTGAGCCAAATCCTAAAACTCCGTTTGAATACCATCCCTCAATCATTTCAAAAATCCATCTATGCGGAAACAAAATTACTGAAAACATATTTCCTAAATGTTCGTATGAAAAAACTTTGCACGTATCAATTACACTGTTTTCTAAAATTTCTTTAACTATTGACTTTGAAATTATGTCGTCTGTTGCTGTGATGCTCCATTTTGTTGGAACTAGTTTTCTTTTCTTACCTAGCATTCCGATGCTGAAGCATTTTTGAATTTTAGAAATTTCAATTCCTGAATTATATAATTTCAAAACTGCATCTTGTGCTTTCATATCCTTGTCATAGAATATTTTTTCAATTGGTTTGGCTGATGTACTTCCGAAAAACTTTGCAGATTTTATTTCGCCTGTGGGGCCAAAAGGTGCACTTTCCCCATCCATGGAAATGTCTGCTGATGTATTTTTCATGAAAACTAAATCTAAGTCTGTGGGTTTTTCTGACATGGTAATTTCTTGAAGATTCTCAATATACCTGCCTTCTGTTTCTTCAATTCCTGTTTTTTGAACTCCTCTTACTAAGTTCAGGCGAAAATTTATGATTTCTTCAAGTGATCTACCTTTCCATTTTTCAGGGTTATCCAACAAACTGGTGTCGCCATGAATCGGTGGAACCATTGGACCTACAAACACTTTTGGATAATTATATGATCCCACAAATACTGATGGCGGACTAGTGCCGCTAACGGTGTCTGATGAAAATAAATTTCCATATTCTGATAAAGTTTTATGCCATTTTGATAATATTGATCGTCGTATCTCTTGGGAGTCTGATGACATTGTTATTTGTGCCTAAAAAGAGCCTATTAACTTGACTAATTTTTAAAATGAATAGTTACTGTATGTGTAATCTTTAAAGTTTGTAACGTCTATCTTTAAACATGGCCGTGGATAGAATTGTTTCATTTCTACCTAGCGCCACTGAGTTACTTTATGAGTTTGGTGTGGAAGATAAACTGTTTGGAGTTACTCATGAATGTAAATATCCTGACTCTGCAAAATTGAAACCTCAAGTAATTTCCTCCGTGATAAATTCTGATGAATTAACAAGTAATGAAATAAACACCGTTACATGTACTCTGTTACGTGACGGAAAAGATATTTTTACTTTAAATGAAAAAAATCTTAAAAATGCAAATCCTGATTTAATTATTTCTCAGGAAACTTGCGAGGTGTGTGCAGCTTATACCGCACAAGTTAAAAATGCACTAGACATTCTTCCAAAAAAACCTGAACTGTATTCCATGGATCCTCATAACTTGGATGAAATAATGCAATCCGTTACAACACTGGGAAAAATTTTGGACAAGAACCAAAAAGCTTTAGAGATTGTAAATTCCTTAAAAAAACGAATTCAAAATATAGAAAATTCAAAAAACAAAACATCAGTTAAAGTGCTTGCAATAGAATGGGTTGAACCATTTTTTACTGCAGGTCACTGGATTCCTCAAATGGTTGAATCTGCAGGAGGGATTAATTTAATCAGTAAATCTGGTGAACATTCTCGACGTATGACTATGAATGAAATTGTGGACTCTGATCCTGACGTGATTATTTTTATGCCCTGCGGTTTTGATACTTTACGTACTGTGTCTGAATACGATGCAATTTTGAGGGAGAATTCTGATTGGAATTCTCTAAATGCTGTAAAAAATAAACAAATTTTTGCCGTTGATGCAAATTCTTTTTTTAGCAAACCCAGTATTCGCACCGTTGATGGGTTGGAAATTTTGGCTAAGATCATACAACCTGACAAATTTGATGATTTAGTTGTCTCTGAGGGTTCTTTTTCCCATATTTCTTAAAAATTTCTTTATTTATGATAAAATATAACCACTTTGTATGGTTCGAGCAAAACTAACTGAAAAAGAAAAAGAAAAGGCAAAGAAAGAACAAACTGTAAGGGCAGAACAATCTCGCGCCGCTAGAAGAAGCGGAAAAAGTACAAAAGTTGAGGGCAAGGTTGCCAAATCAACTTCAAAAACAAAGGAATCTAGGTCATCTAAGAAAATTGCAACTATAAAAAAGAGAACTAGAAGTTAATTGTGCTCATTTCTTGTCTATGATTACTAATTACATTGACAATGAAAGTTGCTAACATAAAGCAAATTGTCGATTTAACAATAATAAAATGAAAACAATGAGCGATGCTTCTGAAATAACTTTTTCAAATTATGGAATTTATGATTTAAGCGACAATCTTGAATTATTGCTTCCAAATACTTTGATTAAATTTCAAAGAATAAGTGGCAATGCTTTTTCATATTTTAGAGAAAATTCTGAAGGAGAAATAATTGAAAAAATTATTCCTACAGAATCAAATGACGTTAAAATTGAATTGGTTCCTATCCAACCTCTTAACCACCCTGCAAAAAGAACAAACTATGTTTTTTTAAAACTTGATAAAGAAATTCACCTTGGTGAAAATTCAGCTGCAAGTATTTTTGTTCACTGTCCTATTGAAATTGGAATATTTTTAATCTATGACGACAACCATGAACCTCTTGATTGGGTGACCTGCAATCCTTTGAATTCTAGGTTTAGTCTATACGGTTCTCCTGACACTGGAACATTATGTAAATATGCCGAAGTGTCATTAGCTACTGATTACGATGACTCTGTTTCTTATGTGAACGGAGTGATGCATATTGTTATCGAAAACACTCTCTCCTTTGCACAAACTATCAGTAAAGTGATTTTCCCTATAACTGATAATAATCTGTACTACAATAATTCTAAATCTATTATTGATGGAATAAAAATAACTATGAAAAAACGTGCAGCTGTAAATATTGCTGAGGTAAAACCAACTCCTGTGGATACTGAGTGGGCCTTAGCTTCTATTTGGGATAAATCAATTGACAGTGTTCACCATATGGAGATGACCTTGGAATAATGGTGTTGGAATTACTTCAGAGTTTATCTGAAATGCAGCTTGTTGGAGAATTAACTGTTCTTTCGTTGCTAATTGGCGGTATTATTATGGCCGGTGGAATAATCACCGCAAAAATTGCAAAATTGTTGTTTCACAAATACTATGCACCGTCATTACCCAAAGACACTGCTCAGAATATTAGTAAATTAATTTATTTTGGAATTTTGATAGTTTCATTTTTAGGATTTACTTCTAGTCAGGGGATTGATTTGTCTGGAATTATGGTTGCAGGTGGAATATTTGCAGTGGTTATTGGATTTGCAACTCAATCTGTTGTCTCCAATTTGATATCTGGTCTTTTCTTGATTGTTGAAAAACCTGCAAAACATGGGGATACCATTGATCTTCCTGATATGGGGATTTCTGGAACCCTTTTAGACATTGGAACATTTTCCAGTAAAGTTAGGAGATTTGATGGTACTGTTACTAGGATTCCTAATGACAAATTCTTTACATCCAACATTCGTTCCCTCACTTTATCTACTGTTAGACGTGCTGATGCTGTAGTGGGAATTTCATATCACTCCGATATAGAAAATGCAATTTTAGTTATGAAAAACGAGATTTTACAAACAATGCCTTTTGTACTTCAAATCCCTGAACCTGAATTTCGAATTGATGAGTTAGGCGACTCTAGCGTAAATATTCATGTGTTTGTTTGGTACCCTAAAGATGATTGGAGTCAAGCTCAGCCTATTCTTCTTGCCACGCTTAAGCGGGCTCTTGACAATGCTTCAATTGAAATTCCTTTCCCACAAAGAGTAATTTGGTCTGGAAAAGATTAACTAGTTTTTGCCTGTTTTTTATCTGCTCGTCTTTTCTTGATTAAACTGAACATGATCATACCTACGTTGATAATTGAAATAATTTCAATCAAGTCTACACCGTATAGGAACCAATCGATTATTGGATGAACTCTTGAAATGATTCCTGCTTCAAGCATTATGTCTGCATTCCACACCATGTGTGGTATTTGAATAAATTGTATTATTGCAATTATAACAATGCTTCCTAGTATTTTATTTTCATACCAATTCCAAAACTTAGTCCACGGATTCATACACTGTTTTATTCTTTAATTCTATTAAACGCTGTTAAAATTAGACACAACTAATTAGATTCACCTAATTTTTTTACGCTTGTATTTTTTATTTTTCTGATTGTATTTTTTCCTTTTTCATCCAGATGGTTCTTTCTTTATGATCGATTAATTCTATGTTCATTTCATTCAGCTGTCCGCGAATTTTATCTGCCTCCTCGAACTGTTTTTCTTTTCGCAACCTCTCTCTGTTTTGGATCAAATTATCTATTTCATGTTTTTTATCTTGAGTCATTTCTGGAATGTTTAACCCTAAAATATTTGTCATTCTTTCAAATTCTTTTTTAATTATTTGTGCCAATTCTTTTGTAAGTTTTTCTTCTGCTGCCAACCTGTTTGTTTCTTTTACTAATTGAAAAAATGCAGATAGTGCTAAATGCGTATTAAAATCAGATTCTAGCGAGTTATCAAATTCTATGCCTATTTTTTCAATATCCTTAGTGTTTTTTTCATGATTTTCACTTTCTGCATGAATCAATTCATAGTAGCAGGTTTCGACTTGTCTCCATTTTATGAGATTTTCTTTTAACATTTCTTCAGAATAGTCTATTACTTTTGAATAATGCCCTGATAAACAAAATAATCTAATTACATTTGGACCCCAATTTTCTAAAACATGCTTGATTGATTTTGTATTTCCTAGTGATTTTGACATTTTTTCACCACTAATTGTCACCATTCCTACGTGCATCCAAATTTTTGCAAAGGGTAAATTTGTGCATGCTTCTGATTGTGCAATTTCATTTTCATGATGGGGAAAAATTAAATCTCGTCCACCGCCATGGATATCGAAACTTTCTCCAAGGTACTTTATGCTCATCACTGAGCATTCAATGTGCCATCCTGGTCTTCCCCTCCCCCATGGACTATCCCACGTTGGATTGACATCTGAAAATTTCCACACTGCAAAATCTGCTGGCTCATTTTTTGCTTCATCTATTTGTATTCTTGATCCTGATTGCAGTTCATCTACTTTCTTTTTTGAAAGTTTTCCATACTCTGAAAATTTTGAAACTGCAAAATACACTCCATTTTTTGTAACGTATGCCATTTCTTTATCGATTAATTTTTTAATAAATTCTATGATGTCTTCTATGTGCTCTGTGGCTTTTGGATAATTTGTGGCACGTTTGACATTTAATTGCTCAAAATCTCTGAAATAATTCTCAATGTATTTCGAACTAATTTCTTCTGCAGTAACATTTTGTTTAGTGGCACGATTTATGATTTTATCGTCTACGTCCGTAAAATTTTGAACAAAATCAACTTCGACTTTTTTACTTTCTAGATATTTTCTTAATACGTCAAAAACTATTATTGTTCTAGCATGTCCTATGTGCGATTCATCATACACTGTAACTCCGCAGAGATAAATTTTAATTTTTTTTGTAATGTCTAATTTCTGTTCAACTGTTGTTAACGTGTCCTGGAGATTCATTTTACTGTCTTCCTGGCTTTGCAGCTAGTAATCTTTTATGTTCACTGTTTGTGTTTAATTCATAAATTTTTTCAACTGTTGTTTTGTCTATTTTTGTAATTTCAGATGTTTCTTGCACTGTAAGTTTTTTTTCAAATAAGCAATAAAGTATAGAGTCTACTTCCTCGTATTGTATTCCTAATTCTTTTTCTGCCTCGTGATCTTTCCAAAGATGCGGGCTAGATTTTTTTAATATTATATTTTTTGGAACTCCTAGATATTTTGCAATTTCTCTAACTTGTAATTTGTATAGTGAGACAATTGGCGTTAAATCTGATGCGCCGTCGCCAAATTTTGTAAAATATCCTATTAGATGCTCACTTTTATCACTTGATCCTAGCACCAAATAATTTTCAATATTTGCATAATAGTATAGTATGTTTGTTCTGACTCTTGCCCTGAGATTTCCTTTTGCTTTTTCATTTGGTTGCAAATACATCGAATATTCGTCCACGATTGGTTTAATGTCAATTAGCTTATGTTCAACTCCTGTCAATGAAATTATTTTTAACGCGTCTTCTGTTTCACTATTTGGAGTTGTTGTAGTGTCGGGCATTATTATTGCAAGTGTTTTATCTTTTAATTTTCTTTTACAGATATATGCCAAAACTGCTGAATCTATGCCCCCGCTTAATCCTAAAATAATTCCTTTTGCGCTATTTTTTTTTATTTCATTTTCTATAAATTCTTCAATTCCATTTGTAATTGAAGCATAATCTTGAGAAATTATTTTATTTATGATATCTTGATTCAATAATATTTTTAAAAAATAACTTGGAATAAAAATTGACCTTTTGAGGTAAATTATGACTTGACTAAATTTGATGATAATTTAGCCTTAATGTTCATCCGTAAAACAAGACTTGCATAACTTGCTACCCGCTCTGGATTTGAGATATATTGATTTTTCTTGAGTTAGTCTGCCATGCTGTATCAAATTAAGTAATTCCTCTCCATCAATTGCCTCAAATTCCACATTACAACTACATTTTTCACATTCACAGTTGATGATTGAACCCATATGTTATTCTAAAAAAATAGACTCCGCCCTAATGTTCGTTACAAACTGAGAAATACTCTTTTTTAAAATAGAATTAATTCTTAAAAATTAGGCACGAAAATTAGAGTAATTTTGTAAATACAAGTATTCTGACGAAGTTGGTCTTTGAATATCTTTAACTATGATTTTCACCTAATGTGATTGTGACGAAATGGAGAGGAAAGGGAATCATAATTCCGTTTATCCTGTTTGGAATCTTGCTTACAGTTGGAATGTTACTGGGTGGATTTGGACATTGATAGAAAGATGACGAACAACCTTCACTTGAATAATCAACCCCCTGGAATATTCGTGCGTATTTTTAGCACTTTTTTCATCTAATTTGTGATGGTGAAGGTGTCATCAGGATTGCAACTTCCTGTGTTGCACAGGTTCTGGTAACCATCGTCAGTTTCACCTTTATCATAAGTCATTGCACAGCACTGATGATACAGATGATCATTTCTAATCGTGGCTTCTTGATTCAATTCAATTTCTTGTTTGCATAGGGTACAATTCATGACAATAGTACCTCTCGATACTACTTATGCCCATTCTTTTATTTTGTTTTTTAATTTTACAAAACTTCGGATGCAAAGTTTGTCTCGCTAACAGAAGTTATTCTTCAGTGATTAAAAATGACAAACCTTGCAAGTCTTCCCATGTTACATCGGATTCAGTATTCATGAATTACAATGGTGTGGTTTTAGATTTAAAGAGCATGAATGATTTGTACTTTTTTACCAACACTTTTTGAGATGGTTGCTGCCTTTGCAAATTATTTTTTCACAAGTTTACTGCTGAAAAATTACACATCGGACATTTTTTAAAAACAAAATCGTATTTCTCCACTTGAGATTCGCCGAAACTTGCCACGTTTGGAATAAAAATTGACCTCTAGCACTGGTCCTTGATTGAATAATTGTCTTAGACTTTAAATTAATTGGTAATCAAAGAAAATTATGGATAATGAATCCTGGGACAACTTGGCTGCTGACTATGATGTGAGTGTGGAGGATAATCCCAGTCCGTTGATTGTTGATTATATTGACCAAGAAATTCAGATTCTTAACGTTCTGTGCGAAAAACATGCCCGTGCAAAGAGTAATTTTTCAATTATTGATATGGGTGCTGGTACTGGAAGGGTAGTTTTTGCTCTTGAGAAAAAATTGCGCAATGACTCCATTGAATTTTTTGGCGTTGAAAATTCTGATTCTATGCTAAATTTTGCAAATCATAAAAATAACAATCATGATGGAGTATCAAAAATTAGTTTTCTAAAACATGATCTTACTGATTCAAATTTATCTGAGTATTTTGATTCAAATGATGCAAACATTGTGATGTGTTCGTACAACACATTGGGTGTAGTTCCTTCTGATAAGCGCCAAAGATTCATTGACAATATGAAAATTATTGCTGGAAAAAATGGGTTGGTGGTATTGACCATGTTTAATGGGGATGATTTTGGTTTTGTTGCGCCAAAATTGTATCGCTCTATGATTACAATGATTAAACAAATAGACGATGATTCTTTTGATGAGGACAACAGAGTTTTTCATAACAGTCTTGGTTTTAGAAGTCAGTGGTTTACCAAAAATGAAATTAAGCATATGTTGAATACGAGCATCGATCCTAACCCGATTGATGTGGTCGTAGATGACAAACGGTTTACATTTGGAAATGTGTTTGTCGATAGAGACGTTTGAAATTTTTAATTATGTCTGAAATTGAAAAACTGTTGAGTGGGGGACAAAGATCATTAAATTTGGATAATCCAAAAGAAGCATTATCTTTTTATGAAAAAATTCTTGATCAAAACCCTGCACATTTGGAAGCTTTACTAAAAAAAGGAAATATTTTTGGAAGGTTTGGAAGATTCGATGACGCTATCCTTTGTTATGACGCTATTCTTTTACAAGAAAATGAAAATCCCTTAGCGCTATTGAATAAGGGATTGTGTCATCATAACATTGGACAGTATGATGTGGCCATATGCTGTTTTAACCTTGTTTTAAAAACTAAACCGCAAAGCAAGACTGCGTTATATAATAAATCCTCATCAATAATAAAATCTGGCAAACTTAAGGAAGGATTGGAAATTTTATCTCAATTAATTAACTTAGATTCTTCGTATAAAGAACAAGCCAAACATGATGTTGATTTTGTTGATATCAAACTTTTAAATGAGTTTAAAGAAATTACTAGTTAATTTTTTTTAAATGTCCACATAGAGGCCGTCATCTCTTTTTTCTACTTCGTACGTTTCTAATTTTACATCTTTGAGATAATCTACTAGTTCGCCTGTCTTGATGTTGTAGTGCCAGAAATGTAGTGGACATTCAACTATGTCTCCTTCCAATTTACCCGGCGCAATTGATCCGTCCTGATGGACACAAAGATCATCCATTGCATGAAATCCATCTTGATTAAACACTGCTATTTGTTTTCCGTCAATTTTGAATGCTTTGCCGCTTCCTGCTGTTATTTCGTTTTTTTCAGCTATTTTTTTCCATGCCATGAGTTTATTGAAATATCTGTCATTTATTTACATTCGCATGATAGTATTTTATAACCCTCGTTGGGTTTGTTGGCATTGAGTAAAGTAAAATCTAGTCCAAAATTGATCAAAGAGGGTAAGCTATCCTATGAATGGGCAAGATCTCACATGCAAATTTTAGATAATACCATTAATCGATTAAAAAAATCAAAACCTCTCAAGGGTGTAACTATTGGTTTTTGTTTACACGTTACAAAAGAGACATCTGTTTTACTTATCGGTGCTAAAGAATTAGGTGCAACCGTTGCAGTCTGTGGCGGCAACCCTTTAACCACTCAGGACAACATTGCAGCATATTTGGCATCTGAAGGAATCCATGTCTATGCATGGCACGGTCAATCCGTTAAAGACTATGATTGGTCTATTGATCAGGTGCTCAAACATAGCCCAACTATTCTCACTGACGACGGTGCAGACATGAACATCAAAGCACATTTCGATAAACGATTCAAAGATATGGAAGTTCTTGGTGCAACTGAGGAAACCACTGCTGGCGTAACTAGAATTAGAGCCGTAGAAAATCAAGGAAAATTGAGATATCCTGTAATTTTGGTTAACGAGGCATACACCAAACACATGTTTGATAATCGATACGGTACTGGACAAAGTACCATTGATGGTTACTTGCGTGCAATGAATTTACTTATGGCATCAAAACGTGTTGTAGTTGTTGGATATGGCTGGGTTGGACGTGGTGTGGCATCACGATTTAACGGAATGGGTTCTAAAGTAATTGTAACTGAGGTTGATCCGATAAAAGCTCTTGAGGCTCACATGGATGGATTTGAGGTAATGCCAATGTCACAAGCAGCAAAAATTGGCGACATGTTTGTTACATGTACCGGAATGACAAGTGTAATTAGAAAAGAGCATATTTTAAAAATGAAAGATGGTGCAATTATGGGCAATGTCGGTCACTTTGATCTTGAGATTGATGCCGAGTTCTTACTAAAAAAATCAAAATCTGTTAAAGAAGTTAGACCTACACTTGATGAATGCGTTTTACAAAATGGCAAAAAGGTGTACTTGATTGGAGAAGGTCGTCTTGCTAATCTAGTTTCTGCAGAAGGACATCCTCCAGAGGTTATGGCGCAATCTTTTTCAAATCAACTTCTATCTGTCTTGTATATTCTTAAAAACCACAAAACAATGGAAAATAAAATTATTGATGTTCCTAAAGAAATTGATATTCAAATCGCACACGATGCACTAAATGCAATGGATGTTAAAATTGATAAATTAACTCCTGAACAAGTAAAATACGCAAACAGCTGGTAGGGATTTAGTCAACTTATACAATCAACATCGCGCACTTCTAACTTAGAAATCCAATAAATTCTTCTGATTTTAAAAAAGGACTTTTAGTTCACATACCAAATTCTAGGACCTAGTGTCTTTTTTTACAATAGTATGCGGCTCAAAATCTTCATCTCATTGAAATCATGTCATTAGTTAGTCGTTAATTGGCACTTTCTAGGTCAAAATGATGAGAAGAACGGGATTATTTCACCCGCACTTTCCCATCATTTCTATTCTAGCTACACATTAACTTCATTGTAGCTAGTTTTGACTTTGGTACAGTTTGACGTTGTACCGATAATTTTACAACATATAAAATTACATTTACAGTTTCAAAGTTTATTGAGACTGAACACAAAGTTACAGTATGTCTTATTCAATTAAAGTTCGGATGGCACAACAGATGTCTATTGAAGTTAGTGGCAATGAATTAGAATATGTTGTCAAGTTACTTAACGAGGGGACAAAAAAATCCTTTCGAGCAACAAGTGCAACTGCCATAGAAATCTAATAAGATCCAGTTTTATTTTTCCCAAATAACTCTCTAGCATTTTGATCGTCAATCATTTCATCCAATACTTTTCTAACTGATCTTGACACTTTGTTTGGTTTCTTCACACTAAGTTAGACGGATATCTGGATATTTAACAGACAGATCAAGATGTGGTAAAACTTCTTAACTCCAATCTTACTTTTAAGAACTGTCTGATGAATAAAAGAGCTATAATTACAAGTGCTTTGCCTTACGCTAATGGTGAAATCCATTTGGGCCATGTTGCATCTACATATCTTCCAGCAGATGTAACTACCAGATTTTTAAAACAAAACGGGGTTGAGGCGTACTATGTTTGTGCATCAGATGATTTTGGAACCCCTATTCTAATCCAATCTGAAAAAGAAGGAAAAACACCTGCTGATTATGTTTCACATTGGAACAAGCGTGATTATGACGATTTCACTGCATTTGGTATCGATTTTGATTATTTCTATAACACCAGTTCTTCTGAGAACATTGACTTTGTTCAAGATGTTTTTACAAAATTAAATGAGTCTGGTCATATTTATGAAAAAGAAATAATCCAATTTTATTGCAATAACGACAAAAAATTCCTTCCTGACAGATATGTAAAAGGCATTTGCCCTCATTGCAAGGCTGAAGATCAGTATTCTGATTTGTGTGAAAGTTGCGGACGTGTACCTGAAGAGATAACTGACCCTAAATGCTCTATTTGCGGTCAAACTCCGACCAAAGAAAAAACAGATCATTATTTTTTCAAGCTCAAAAATTTTGCTGACTCGTTATCTCAATGGTTGGAAGAAACAACCACTCTTCAAAAAGACGTAAAAAAATATGTCCAAAACTGGATCAAGTCTGGATTGATTGATTGGGATATCACGCGAGACATCCCTTGGGGAGTTCCTGTTCCTCTTGATGGCGCAGAAGGTAAGGTTTTCTACGGTTGGTTTGACAACCACTTGGCATACATTTCAACTGCATTGAAATTTCTTAACGATAAAGGAATTGACGGAAAAGAATTTTGGAACTCTGCAGATATTTACCATTTCATTGGAAAAGATATTGTGTACCATCATTATCTCTTCTTACCTGCAATGAGGTTGGGTCTCAACGAAGAATACAAGTTGCCTAATTACATTCCAACCCGAGGACACCTTACACTTCAAGGAAAAAAATTATCTAAGAGTAGAAATTGGTACATTGGATTGAAACAATTTTTGGGATACTATCCTGCTGATTATTTGAGATTCTACCTTGTCTCCATTAACCCGTACTCTCAAGACGATTTGAATTTTGACTGGGATGACTTTACAACTAGAATAAACTCTGAATTAATTGGTAACCTTGGAAATTTTGTGAATCGTGCTTTAGGATTTACAAAAAAAGCATTCGATGGAAAAATTCCTGAGACTGAATCCTTTGATGTAAAAGATTCTGAAGCGGAAGAAAAAATAAAGTCACTTGCAGCTGACGTTTCTACTTTGATGGAGCAAAATCATTTGGACAGGGCACTGAAGAAAATAATGGAGGTTTCTTCCTTTTTCAATCAGTACTTTCAACACAAGGAACCTTGGAAAAACGGCCCTGGGACTACTAACTGTGTGTATCTTTCTGTAAATGCTGTTAGAAGTTTTGCTATCGCAATCTTTCCATTTATGCCTGAATCTGCCCAGAAAATTTGGAATCAGCTCGGAATTGATGGAAATGTCTCTGATGTCTCATGGACATCTCAATCTGAATTGGGCATTTCATCTGGACATGCTCTTGGAGACGCTTCCCCATTATTTGCTCGAATTGAAGCATCTGACATTGAAAAATATAAGAAAGAATTGGGTCCATCAGAATAAACTATGAAGCCTATTGCCAGAATTTCAACTCGCGGGTACTATAATTTACTAAATGGGGAAACAATCAAAAATAATTCCTACTATCTATATCCAAAACAGGATTTCAAAAAATTAATTGATTCAAAAGAATTAACAATTATGATTCATGGCTTACGAAATGACAATGCTGGCGCAATTGCAAAAGTTATTTTGGCAAAAAACAAATTAAAAAAACTAAATTATCTGCACCCTGTAATTGGGTACAGCTATGATTCTAACACAACTGGTGCGCATTTAATTAAACATGCAAAAAGATCATTGGCTGCGGGACAAGTTATTGCAAGGAAAAATGGACGAAACCTGGGAAAATTTATTGAAGATTTTAAAACAAACAGTCCCGGAACAAAAATTCGTCTAATTGGACATTCCCTTGGCTCTCAGGTGATTCTTAGCACGTTGCAATACCTTGCAAAAAAGAAGAATAATTCTGGAATGGTCGAAAGCGTGCATCTTTTTGGAGCCTCCATCACTGATGACGTTCCCGCATCAAAAAAATATGGGAAAATTCTTCAAGACACCGTTAATACAAAAATTGTAAATCATTATGCCCCGTCAGATGAAGTTCTGGGTTGGGCAGACAAGGAGAAATTTGTTAAAGGTCCGTTGGGACTTAACGGTGCTACCGGAAAACCCATTTCTAAATACCGCCAAATTTTATTGAAGCCTAAAAATCACAGATTTGCAAGCTATGTTTCCGTATTGAAGTCATTCCCATAGGTTTCAAACAACGCATTGCTTAGTATGATTGATACGTCATTGTTTTATACAAATACTGAATAATTAGAAACAGATGAAATTCAACAGTTCAACGTCTTCTAGCCGAAACTCCATCTTGTGCCATTTCAACATACTAGATGAGGATGATTGGGATTGCTAGACTCTGCCAACCCTATGTCTGATTTTTAAGAAATCATTCTAATTTTAAAACAGAACGCCCTTAACTTTTCTCTAAAATGCGTGTGATCTTGTTCTGTTTAGTAAAACTAATCGCACATGCGATGCTATTTTTCCAATAACGTTTTTAGATTTTCTAGTGATGCCTCATAAAAGGAACCCATAAACACTAAAAATTCCAAGAATTGTTTTTCGGTCATTTTTTTACTATTCACATATGATCTCCAAGTCAATTCTGTAGTTGTCTTTGTTTTCTTTTTAATTGAAATTGTAGCAACATATGCTCTTAGCGGCAATCCTTCTGTCGCAACATATGTAAAAAATTCGCCCTTTTCCCATGCCACAATGTGCTCTTCTATCTCTGTTTTGTCTGCAAATGTAATTAATCTAATTGCGCCTACGCCCTTTTTCTTTATGGACAGGTACTCTGTTTTCTTTACGTCTACTAACCACGATGACAAGCCTACGATGTTGCTAATTTTTCTCCAAACCTTGTCCTTTGATACATTGATTTTAATTGTTTTTTCTATTGTTCCAGTATGAAATGCTTTTTGAGGGATTTTTGCCATGTCTAACTGAAATCATCATTAAATTTTAATCTTTTAAGTTTCTAATTTTTGAAAATCAAACATACTTCTAGTCATAAATAATGCAGTCAAGATGATTTTGTTTTAATATTTTGAACTGAACACAGTCCATGCGGAAAATGTTTTGAAATTAAACTTCTAATTGTTTATCAAATGCTCAATTGAGACAATCATGTCACCCATTGTAAGTTTGTCCTCAGATACCCATAAAGCTAAATTTACAACCCATGGAGGTAACTGTTCGTCTGCAATTCCCAAAATTTCTGCAAGCTCTGAAACGTCTTGTGTTGAACCAGTCCAATCAGAAACGATATCCAAAAGCATAGACTCATCATAAAATCCCAACACCTTTTGGTTTACTTTTGATTCAAAAACTAGCGGCTCGTTTCCTGCAACCTTCAAAGTCAGTGGAAGTGAGACCTTGAAGAAATTTCCTGACCTGTCAGTTGCCTGAACCCATACATCAGTTGTCTGCATCGGTTGCAAGAACTTCATCTTAAATGATATGGTAAATGTTCCAGCCAAATCATCTAGATTACAACAAATTCTATTATCTAATTCTCCAGATTCTTCAATGGTAACATTTACGGGACTCCACTCCACAGTTTGTGCATAATCATAAAACAAATCCTCACCGGTTTGATGCCACTCATAAAATGTCGTACTAACTTTTCCATACTCGTCAAAATTGTTTGCATAAAAATTATTCATGTCATTTGGTTTGGTTAGGAAATTTGTATACGTGCCACTATCTGCAATTCTCTTCAAAGTTCTGTTGTCAGTTAACTCTAAAATAATTTCAACATCGTCTCCAGGGTCTGCAACAATTGGAGTTTTGTAATCATCGAACATTGGATATGGGGTGTCTTGATCAAATGTCCAAACATAATCGCGTGTTTCGGATATTCGTGGAGAATTTTCATTAACCATATCCTCTGAGGTGTTTGATGTGATATGTACCTCAACTTTGGCTAGTTTTGGGGCCTCGCAATCATAGCAATCTGAGCCCTTTTTTTCTTCAATTTCTTCATCTTGTGTTTCTTGTGTACCTAATGATAAGTAAGTAGAAGGATCTCCTTGATTGAAGTATGTCGCTGCGGCATAATCTGCAGTTCGCAATCCACTTGAAATTCTTAATTCGTCAACCTTGCCTTTGAGTTCGTTGTTAACTCTGTTACAATTATTTCCACTTGCACCGTCAATATCTCCTCCCAAAACCATCCTCAAATCAGTGGTTTTTAGAACAACATTGTCGCTTTGTGACCCTGTTTGGGATACAGCAAGAACTCCGTTTACATACAAATTACTAGCACCTACAGTTCCATCTGCATCTTTCATGTTGTAAACTGCAACAATGTGATTCCAATTTGTAAATGATGCTGCATTATTTCCTTCTACATTAACGCCGGAAGCACCGACATAATGTTGTCTTTTTGCAGCCATTACGATATCCTTCGCTTTCCATAAAACAAGATGATTTGACCAGTTATTGTGAACATTTGATGTATGTGTGGTACAAAAACTCACCATGTCATTGTAAAGATTTCCGCCCCCTGGAGAATTTGTTATATCCCCTACCCAAAGTTCAATTGTTACGTCGCGAGATGGCATTCCTTGTATCACACTATTGGTCCAAATCATATCTCCAGTTCCTTCACCACTACCTGTAGTTGTAGGACCCTTGAATTCTTGTCCGTTTCCAATCTGACCATCAGCAAGATGAGGGATTCTTGCAGCATTGTATCCGACCTTATTTCCACCCCCACCTCTTCCATCATTACCGTTACCAGTTGCATCACTAAATTCCCCTGCAGTTCCAGTTGATGTTTGATTAAGGTGCCATACTAATACATAATCATCATTCCATACATCTGCAGAATTAAAACCAACAGTATTTCCTTTGTAGTAAATGTAGATATCCGTAGAACTTGCTGCAACTAGTGTTGGAAAATTAACCCATGCAATTATTTCCCCCGTTGCATTGTCATAAGATTCTATTTCATGAGATAGTTTTGTTGTCCCGTCGGACAAAGTAAAAACAAAATCACGTCCCTCACTTTCATTTGCTTGTTTAAGATCATTGTGAGTAAATTTGATTAAAACTGGAAAATCAGAAAGATCATTTGATATTACAGAATTTAATGAAACCGTAATTTTGTTTCGGTACTCCCATTCAGCATCATACCATGTACCAAATACATCGGAAGGTACTAGAAAGACTAAAGATAAGAGAGTCAAAAAAGACAAGATTATTTTCAATTGCATGAGATCTGATCGAAGTTTTTCTAGTATGTATAATTTTCAAAAATAAACCTGTTTATCTAGTCACAATTAACCCAAATCCGTCAAATTATGAAGAATCATTTTTAATCCCTTCAGCATAATACTATCAAATGGTCTTTGGATGGGGTAAAAAGAAGCAAGTAGAGGAACCTGTTGAACGCAAACCTGTTAATCAAAATATTTCTCTTTCTGAGGTCCCAAAAATAATAGATGATTTGAGTAGACTAAGAGAATCTCAAACTCTCTCTGAGATAAAACACTTGAGAAATAACACCGCTCCTCTTATTGACGATTTGATGAAAATTGGAATTGTTCTTGAAAAAGATAACTTGAATGTCGATGACATCGATAAACATCTGGCCATAATTGTGGTGAGGGGAAAGCAACAAGTAATTGATATCTTAAAAAAGGACGTTAAGACTTTGATGCAAGTTTCAACAATGGACGATGCAAAAAAATTAGACTATTTTTTAACCCAACTTCTTAAAAAAGTCGGTGACGTTCTAGGAAGACAAACTAGAGTAATTCACATTTTTGCAAAAAAATATGCAAACCAACTAACTGACAATCTCAAAATCATGAATGGGAATTCTGACAGCATTTCAAAACTTCTAAAACATTACGAGTCTACGCAGTCTACTTTTGACGAAATTACTGAAATGCTGAATAAAATTGAATCCCTTAACACTGAATTAAGTGATAAGGCAAAAAGAAACATCGAAATTTTAGATAATTTGAAATCTTTTGAAGAAAAGAAAATTACTTTGCAGACTTCCCTTGACGAAATTCACTCTTCAGAAAATTATAAGAAATATGTTGGTTTGGAAAATAAATTAACTGAATTCACTAATCAAAAACTAAAGATAAAGTCTGAAATTGACACGCAATTCACCAAAATTTCTCGCCCCCTTGGCAGATATGCGTATGGTTCTTCCTTGGATAAGGAGCAGAGCGGTATTTTGTCCGCCTTAGTTGATGATCCCTTTGATGCCCTCCGTTCTGAAAACTTGGATACCATAATTGTTATTTTGGAAAATATTCGAAAAGGAATATCATCTGGTTCCATATCTGTAAAGGATGCTGAGAAAACTTTGTCTCAGTTGACCGAAACTGAAGAATTACTAGATAGTTTTATCAAAAAAGTATCTGGTTACTCCGATATTTTTAATTCCATGAAAAACGAACTAAGTGAATTAAAACCTAAAAACTTGACTTCCCTTGAAAATGAATTCTCAAAGAACACTGCCTCCGAAAACGACTCTCATTTAAAATCAAAAAATATCTTATCTGAAATTGACGACATAAATTCTAAAATTCCTGAAGTTATATCTAAAATTGAAGGTAAATTAAGAATATTTTCTAATTCTAAATACGTGATATCTAAATCTTAAAACTAATTTACCAAGCAATTGAACTGTTTTTGTGCTTTTTAAAAAGAAAAAAATAGAACGGAAAATTCTGCTGCAAAAAACTGTATTGGATAGCATAATCACTTTTTGTAAAATGAAGCATCCTAATGAAGGAATTTTGATCTTAAAGGGAAAATCCAAAAATGGCGCAATAACTATCGACGGATTAGCTATTCCGCCGTTTAATTTCACAGGTCCTACTTTTGCAGGATTTCCTCATTCCTTTCTACCATTTGACAATAGCTATATTGGAATCATACACTCACATCCGTCTGGTTCTGCTGAACCATCTGTGACAGATTTGAATAATTTTTTTGGATTGGTCTCCTTAATTATTAAATTTCCATATGATGATGATTCTATTTTTGCTTGGGACAGCAGTGGAAATTCAATTCCTCTTATTGTCGATTGATTTTAAAAATTAATTAAAATGGATGAAAACTGACAAAGCTTTATAACCTTTTTTTGGGAACTTTTAATGAATTGAATCCTCAGCTTAAAAAATATTATATTTTTCTAGGTGCCTCACTTGTATTTAGTATCGGATTGCAGATTGTACTTGGTATGCTTGGTGTTCCTTGGTACATCAGCATTGGATTGGTAATGGCCATCTTCATTTTACTTCCTATGTACATGAGAAGAAGACAAGCCGCTAACTTTGGCGGTGCTGGTTCTGGTGCTGGAGGTGGATTCTTTGGAAATAACGGCATGAATAACTCTGCTAGTGTAAAGTATGTGTGCCTTGTTTGCCAGAATAAACACAATGGTGGCTCGTGCCCTAGATGTGGTTCAAAAATGCAACGAGCTGACTTTTAGGTTTAATCATGTCATTAGATGAAATTCGTAAGAAGGTTATTTTTCACAACTCTGTTGATGTATGGATTGCCGCATGTTTTGAAAAAAAAATACCTTGGAAAAACCCTGAAGATTATAAAAAATTCATTAAACATCTGTTGTCTTTTAACCTAAATTTGAAGGCCTTCAGCTTATGTGCGCACGATGCTGGCGCAACTGAGGAAGAGAAAACCAAATTTACCGACATTTTATTTGAGACAAAAGATGATCCTAACTCATTAATCTATACAGTAAAACTAAACGCATCTGCTTTAGAGATAATTCGAAACCATTTTTCATAATCACCTTTTTAATTTTGGATTAATTATTGAATCTAAAGCGTTTCCGATAAAGACAAATGCCAAACCTGTTATCGCAATCATAATTCCTGGCGGCACTATCCACCACCACAGTCCCCTGGCTGCAGCACCAAACGTATTTGCATCATGTAAAATTTGACCCCATGTCGGAAATGATGGATCACCTAACCCTAGAAAGCTTAGGCCAGCTTCTGTAGTTATTGCTGCTGGGACTGATATCGCAATACTTGCAAATGCATATGGGAGCAATTGCGGTAAAATATGTTTGAGGATCATTTTTGAATCTTTTTGACCCATTATTGTTGCAGCTTCTACATATCCTCGTGTTTTAATTTGAAGTGACATGCTTCGTGCCACCTTTGCAATTCCAACCCATCCAAAAATCATCAAAAACCCTGTCATTACAAATATGCTGTTGCTAATGGTGACTGAAAGTATTATTAGAAAAGGCAACGCCGGCAACGCATAAAGAACATCGTTAAATCTCATCATGGTTTCATCTGTTTTTTTCCCTTTGAACCCTGCATAGATTCCATACACCAATCCCATCACTACCGAGCCAATTGACACTGCAAGACCTATGAACAACGCTAGTGGCGTTCCCCACAATAGTCCTATTGCCAAATCCCTTCTCAATTCATCTGTTCCCATTATGCCAAAAGCCTTACCGCCTATGATTAATTTTGAATCAATAATTTTGCTTTCTTCGTTTATTTCATAAAAATCAACTAAAAAAACATAGTTTCCTTTTAGTGGTTTGTTTGATTCTGTTTTTGAAAAAACAATGTCTTCTACAGACAATTCGTTTATTTCGAATTCAAATTTTTCTTCTTGCAGAACCAACTCCTTCTTAACCATGGCGTCAGTTGAAAACATTCTGTCGCTATGAATTGTTTTTAAATCTGAATGCGGCAGTGACGTTGAAACCAATTCCAGTTTAACTCCGTCTGGCCTGATCACTGAGACTTGAATCAGCGGGGAACCTGAATACTCTAACAAATATGAGTAGATGAAGTCTTTTGGAAATTGATCATAATTAAAATTTACATTAAATTGATACGACGTTAGATTTATTTCGTCGTTAAACATTGTTTCAATGTTGGGCTCTGCTAGAATTTTATGCTCCGGAATTTTTTCTGTCAAAAATAAGTTTACCCAAATTGGAATTGCCGCTTTTGGATAAGTGATCCAACTTTCGGGATTGTTCCATTCTTGAAAAGTTTCTATTGGAATTATGATCATTGTGATGATTGATGTTAAAATTAAAATTGTAAGAATTACAATTCCTGCAATTCCCATTTTACTTTTAAGAAACTCCTTCTTTATCTCCTGGGGTGTTATGTTGCTCATTGCTATTCGCCTGCACTGCTCCGTATTCTGGGGTCAAAATAGCCATAAAGCAAATCTGCAATGAATATGCTTACTAGAAAAAATACTGTCAAGATGTATGTCGCACCGATAATTACTGGCAAATCCATGACTGTTATTGCCTCAAAGTATAGTCTTCCCATACCTGGCCAATCAAATACGGCCTCTGTGATTATCGCCCCTCCAAGTGATCCTGACAAACTAAGTGCTAGAATTGTAATTATTGGGGGCGCGGCATTTTTTAAGGCATGAGTGTACGTTATCTTGCTTTGTTTAATTCCAATTGTCTTTTTTGCTACTATGAAATCTTCTTGCATGATGCCCACCATGAAATTCCTTACCAGATATGCCCAAGATCCAAACCCGATCATTACAATTGTGATTAGCGGCAATGCCATGTGATACAACAAAGCTCCCAGGTATTCTGGACTTGTTGCTGGAATGTCCGGAGTCGCTCTTGCTGGGAAAATTTGATACGTGAACGCGAATAAAAATATCATTAACATTCCAATCCACCACACTGGAAAACTGGAGCTGATTATTGCAAAACTCGATGTAATTCTATCTACTATCGAGCCAACTTTGCTTGCAGCTAGCGCACCAACAAATATTCCTATTATGGAAATAATCACTGTAGCTGACGTGAATAGCAGAATTGTTTTTGGCAACTTTTCAAAAATAATATCTTTTACATCCGAAGATCCTGAATCACTTGTGAGAAATGTAGCCTGTCCAAAATCCAACAGGACTATCTTGTACATGGTAAGTCCAATTCTTTGAGGCGAATACCACGGCTCATCTAATCCAAGATGTTTTATTCTTTGATCTGTTTGATCTTGGATGAATGCTTCAAAATCTTTAACTGATGAAAAACTTTCTGCTATTGCAGGATTTTCAATAATCTCAGATCGTACTTGAAAAACAACCCCTTGTTTTAGAATCGTATCCATGTTGGAACCTACCAGCAATATCGTAATTAGTAATGTAATTAATAATACGCCAAACATTGTTGCAGTGCGTGTGGCAATGTATTTTTTCATACTCAATATTGTATTTTGATAAAAATAGCTTATAATATTATTAGAAACTGTCATCTTTTCGTTACGTTCTATTTTGGGCATGATTTAACTACCGGGTTCGAAAATCATACTGATTGACAACCAAATATGATGATAAAATACTCGAATTAACTGGTAATTGGAAATTGACAAATGATATTGTTCGAAAAATTGGCGGTGACAAGGCTGCTATATCCAGCGCTCTTAAAATCCTGGAACTTATTGGCTATCTTCAAACTAAGCCTGACAAAAATAAGCTGATATATAAAAAAAATGACGATGTGCAGAGTGAGTTTAATTTTTTAAAAATGATGGAATTTTTTGAATCAAATCAAAAAACTCAAATAAATTTTATTAAACAAATTCCAACTATCATGAAATCCGACAATATACGGTTAAGGGAAAAAAGCCTGGATTTGTTAGAACGTATACAGGATGATGTTGATCGTGCATACCTTGTTATGATTCAAAATAACATATATGAGGAAATGGGGACCCTTTCATCTCAAACAACACGGGAGCGAAAAAAAATATTGGTTAGTTATGCCGACAAAATACTGAATGCCCTTTTAGCTAAATACACTCAAAAACACATTAGGGTTCCAATACAAAAATACTTTCAAAGCAACGGTGCAAAGTTTGAATTTAAAATTTAATAAATTTGTACACTGTACCTACTGCATAATAAAAAATAAACATTTTAATTAATTTTTAACATTAATCAAAATTATAATTTTTGACGTATTTGTTTTAGGTACATTCGTGTTTCATGTTTTTTAGCATCTCTGCTTGTTTTGCTGTCATGTTGCTGATTAAGTGCTGATGCCAAATGCATGAACAAAAAATTAAACAAAATATGTTTAAATTCTGAGATTATTCTTGTTTGCATGTGTTTTATTATTGCACTCATGTGCAGTTGTTTCAAACAAGGTTAAAATGTCTAAATTATTGTCGTGATGTTATGAGCAGTGATGCAACAATCAAGAAAGCACAAAAACTAGTTGATTCTGGATGCGTGTCTAAAATCGAAAAAGATTTGTTTCAAATTAGGTCTACCTCGAATCCTGAAAAATCATATTTTGTAACTTCTGATTCCTGTGAGTGCCTTGGCTTCAAAAATTATTATAAGTTTCATCACGGTAATGGAAAAACAGCAAATTGCTCTCATTTGGAAGCAATTAGAATTTTTGTCCGAGAAAATTCTGGTTAGTTTTTTATATTTTTAACGTCTATTTTCCCAACCAACGCCTTATCTTTTAAAATTATGATTGGACGCAATATCAGTCCTGGATTTTTTACCATTAGTTTGATTAACTCTGAATCTGTTTTTTCATTTTTTTCTAAATCCATTTCTTTGTATGTTTTATCTCTTTTTCGAAGTAATTCCAATGGCTTTTTCCCTGTCATTTTGACTATTTTTCTTAACTCTGACTCTGTTAATGGATCTTTAAAAAAATCCCTTGCATCTATATCTAGATTCATTCGCTCCGCCTCTGCAATTGTTTTTTTACATGTGATGCAAGATGTTTTGTGATATATTTTCAATTAATGGATGGTTGTTAAATTATTTAATAAATTTTGACAATGCTTTTCTCCATTGTTCTGATCTCCTGTTTTTCTTAACTCTGAAACTTCTTTGAATGTGTAAAAAACCCATTTTGTTCCTCTATGTCTAAAGAAATATTCAAATTCATGTATTAATCATGATTATTATATGATTTGTGCTCCGTGTGAAACTCGAAAACATTTTGAGTGTATTGACTGTATGAATAATCACAAAACTCATCTGTGCAGTTGTGACTGTCATGATGAAAACACCCCTGCACACGAAGTCGGTACTACTCATTAATTTTTAAATTTTTGTTCTATCTCTCGTGCTAACATTTCCAATTCTTCGGTGTCTCCTAATTTTCTATACGTCAATTTTTCAATTGTTTTAATGATGCTAATCGCTGCTCTGTATTGCGGTATTTCTGGCTGATTCAATTCTCCGTACATTCCAATTCCTTGAATGTCGTGCTTTTTGGCAAATCCCAGAATCAACCCGTTGAATCCCGTGATTAATGATTTTTGGGGCGTCATGTCGACCCCTAATTGTTCTATTTGCTTTTTTAATTCTATTGATGTGGTGGTGATGTATGTTTTGGGATTGTTTTTTAAAATTCTGTTTGTATGAAATCCACCTAACGTGTAGATAAATTTTGCAGAATACTCCTTTGCAACATCTATTACATCCTGGCAAAGTAAATTCAGTTCATTATTATTTTGAGGTTGACCGTTTCCTCCTCCAAATATGATTAAATCATCTGTGTATTTGTATTCCCAGCTTTCGTTTGGCAGATCAACATGCCCTCCGTTATCTATTACATATGTTGGAAAAGACACCTTTGCAGTTCTAAACGATTTTGTTTTTAACGATTTATTTATAAAATTAATTACAATACTTCCAACGTTTCCCATATCTTGCATAGCTGCTATGATTATTGGCCTCTCTACTGTTGGTTTTTCTTTTTGTATGAATTCCATATGCCTTATTTTTATTTATGAATTTTAAACCTATGTGCCGCTGATTTTTTAATAATTTGTTATTCTATTGTTAATCGCATTAATTGGATTAGTCTGTTTCACTCCTATTTTTAGTCTTAAGAAAAATTCGTATGTTCTATTTTAACTCTTCCAGATTTTCAGCTGCTCCTGATATGATCTAACATAACCTGAAGATTCATAAGAGAAAAAAAATTCCTAGCTAGAAATTATGACGACATCACTAGAAACTTTCGGTACATTGGAATACGTTCTTGACAAATATTCTAAAATTTGGTGCTGGAAAGTTACAGGCGAACATGCAGTCGCCATGATTTCAAAATTATCTCCTGAAGCCTGGTATGGTGAAACTGAGCACGAGGTAATTATTGCAGATTCCACTGACAGTCTAAAGCAGCTTAAACTCCTGATGGATCGCTATCCTTTAGAAATACTGTCAAAATCTATCTGGCAAAGAAAAATTGTTAAAACATATGCTCCAAAACCTACTTTGACTCCAGTTAAACACAAATTGAAACGTGCTAAAGCCGGTGAACAATTTAGAGGTAAATTAATGAATTTTCAAAAAGAAGGTTTGGATTTTTTGCTAAAATCTTCAGGTAATGCATTACTTGCAGATGAGATGGGACTGGGAAAAACAGTTCAAACTCTATCTTACGTTTCAACAGAAAAACAAACTTTTCCGCTATTGATTGTCGCACCATTAGTCACTTTGAAAAATTGGGAGCGTGAAATTCAGAAATTTGTTAAGAAAAAAAGTAGAAATGGCAGAATTATTGAATCTGAATCCCCCAGCATTACTTCTATTCGTACTGGTAAATCTAAAGAGTTGCCACAAAGTGACGTGTATATAATTAATTATGAATTACTTCTTAAACGCTCTGATGATATTGAAAAAGCTGGAATACATACTATTGTTTGTGACGAAGTTCATAATTTAAGATCAAAAACCACTCAAAAATACAAGGCCATTAAAAAACTTGCAGCGTTATCCTCAGTTCAATATAGAATTGGACTTTCTGGAACCCCAATTTACAATCGTGGTTCTGAAATATGGCCCATCATTGATATTTTAAAACCTGGTTTACTTGGAAGTTTTAAAGAATTTTGCGAATACTTTTGTTATGTTGATGACAAGGGAAAAGCAATCGTCTTAGAAAATAAGCGAGCGTCACTTCGAAATGAATTACAAAAGCATGTCATGCTTCGCAGAAAAAAGTCTGACGTACTAAAAGAACTCAAGGATAAAGTTAGGTACAAAGAAGTCATTGCAGCTGACACTGACTTTTATCTTGAAGAGCTTGATAAAATTTGGAAAAAACTTGAATCCGAACAAAAACAAGCGCAAACTGAATTTTCAAAATCTGCATCATACCATAGAGCAATTCAAAGTGAAAGACAGATTGCAGGCCTTGCAAAACTACCTCATGTAATTAATTTTGTAAAAAATATTATGGAGATTGAAGAAAGTGTTGTGGTATTTTGTCACCACAAAGTAATCCATAAATTACTAAACGAAAGTCTTGAAGAATTTTCACCTGTTACAATCATTGGTGGACAATCTGATGAAACTAGACAGGATCAGATTGACAAGTTCCAAAAAGGTGAATCAAAACTGATGATTGCTGGTATTCGTGCTGGAAATGTGGGAATTAACCTGACTCGCGCAAAATATGTTATTTTTGCAGAACTTGATTGGAGCCCTGCGATACATAGGCAGGCTGAAGACAGACTTCACAGAATAGGTCAAAAAAATACTGTCTTTGCATATTATTTGATTGGAAATGGAACTTTGGATGATCACGTTGCAAGTATTTTAGTTGACAAAAGTTATGAAATTGATGCGATTTTGGATGAGACTTCCGACACTTATGAAAACAAGGATAAGGCTGCATTGATTTTGGCACAAATTCAAAATAAAATTCATTCAAAATAGTTTTTTGATTAGTTGCGATCTAGACTGATTTATTTTTTTGAAAAAACATTGATAGTTACTTAGTATGTTTCAAACCTAATCTAGAAATATGCTGTTATTTCTAATAGTTTTATGAAAACTTTCTGCAAGTGTGGCTGCGATATGCCATTAACTGATTATGAGTATAGGAAATGGAGTGGTTACAAGCGAGGACATGAACCACTGCCATGATCCATTAAACTTAGATTCAACATAGTACCTGATAATTTTTTATTTTATATTTCGAGTTTACTTTTCAAATTATTTAATTTTTCTATGATGCTGTTTTTTTCAATATCTGAATTAATTGAATTTGCTACGTCCTTTTTTATTTCATCTATGATCTCTAAAATGCCCCCGTTTGATTTTAGTTCACCGAATTTTATTTTATCAAACCCCTCCGTTTCTGTTTTATCTACTTCCTGAATTCCTTCTGGCAATATTTCATAAACTTTGATCAGTTTATTTTCTTGTCTCTGAGGTGACATTAGCAAAAATTCATTTTTTCTTAGTTTTTCTATTTCTACAATAATTTTATCCTCTGAAAGACCGATAATGTCTACAATTTGGTTTAAATTGCATGATTTTATTTGTAGTAACCTCAACACTCTTGCCCATGCTGGGATATTTGAACTCCAAAGAATCTCCCGAGCTAATTCTGTAATTGAAAATGATCCGTCCTTATTTAGTGAAATAAACTTTCTATCTTTTAATGATGCCAACGTGTCTAATATTTTTCCAACACCGTGTCTTTTTAATTCTGAATTCTCTAAACTATTTTCATTAAACGTTCCTTTTTCTTTAATCGCAAGGTCTAGTATTTCTAAATCCACAGTTCCTAATTTTCTCATGTTTCTATTTCAGCTTGAAGAATATATGTGGATTATGTTAGTATAGTGCATGGTCTTTTACCAACTTCCAAAACTGTCTTACGCATATGATGAATTGGAACCCTTTATTGATACTGAAACCATGAAAATACATCATACAAAACACCACCAGTCATATGTTGACGGATTGAATAAATCTCTCACTGAAATTAATGCTGAATCTCATCCAAAATATATTTCTGAAATTTTGTCTGATTTGAATTCAATTCCTGAGTCTGGAAGGTCTGCAATTAATTTCTTTGGCGGTGGATTTGAAAATCACAGGTTGTTTTGGGAGACACTGATTCCAAACGGTGATAAAATTCCTGGGGGTCTATTAGAAGATCAAATTGATGTTTATTTTGATAACTTTAATAATTTCAAAAAAATATTTTCAGAAACAGCCCTTTCTGTTCAGGGCAGCGGATGGTGCTGGTTAGTTTTTAATGCAATGTACCATAAAATTGAAATTATTACAACCTCTAATCAGGATAGTCCGTGGACTTTCAATAGAACGCCTTTACTTGGATTGGACATGTGGGAACACGCATATTATTTAAAATATCAAAATAGAAAACCTGATTACGTTAACGCTTGGTGGAATGTTATTAATTGGGATTACGTAGGTAATCGTTTTTCAGAATTATCTTGATGACAACATATTAATGAAATTTTTTATTACTATTAACAATCTGAACTTTGAATCATTAAAAAAATTAAGTCTTGGTAAAAAAATTGTAATTGGTACAATTGTTGCAATCGTTGCACAGGCTTTTGGAATTATTTTTCTTTAATTACAAAAAAGATTCATTAGGAATGCTCCTCTAACATTTTCATGGATATGATGCTTGAGGAAGAATTAATTGATTTGATGACTTCATGTCTACAAAACCCTGACTCCTCAAATATTTCGGACAATCATGCTAGAATTATTGCAATTGGTGGTGAAATTTATGCTGATGGAGGATCTGATGCTTTAGAAAATTTTTCTTTTGTATTGAAAAATAGAATTGTACAAGAAATAGAAAAAGATCCATCGCCACTGCTTTCGCTATGGCATGGCCTTGCTGATGATTGGCCGAGATAAATTTTGTATTAAATTTTTTATCCTCTACCAATTCTGAAAATGGCTGTACTGCATGCAGGACATGTCCCTTTGATTGCAGGTTTTCCATTTTTCATGGTGTATGGTGCTGGACTGCCGATTTCTCGTTTGTCTCTACACTTTACACAATATCCTATTGTCATAATTCAACTAGGCTCTTTGTTCTATTAGCGAGATCTTGTTGAACTTTTTTTACTAATAGGCAAATAACTGATCTGATTTTTTATGTTCCGAAACTACTTTTTTTGTATCGGGTTTTAATTTTATTATTATGTTAGAGTCTCACTCGATAATAATCCCATCTTTCTGGATCAAACATTTGAACAAACTCCGCTTCTTCTTTGTCTATTCTTGCTCTGATTACATCACGCAGTGCAAAACTTGTCATGAACTTGTATTTCATAGAATGTGCCTGCATTATGAACATGTGTCTCATTTCACTGCCTCCTCGCAATCCCCAATACCCCATTTTCAAGGCCAATGGTTCTAAAAATACGGTGTTTTTTAAGCCATAATTCTCATCTCTAATCTCTTCGCGCAATTGATATTCTTCTAGCGGACCTCCTTTGGCAAATCCTACTATCTCTCCCTTGTTATTATTTAATCTGAGTGTGTTGATTATTGTTTTTGGATTTTTTATTGATTCTTTAAAATTTTCTTTTCCAAATTGTAATGGCTTTGGCAATTCTAAAAATATGTCATACAATGTTTGCGCAAACTCTGCATCGTCCTGTATTGATTGGTTCTCTATTGTTGGAATCAATTTAAGATTTTCATATGAATGATTTGCTTGAATAGTTACTTCTTGCTCTCTTATTCGCATAAAAGATAAAATTGTGTCAAAGAAATTTTTTCTCATCTCCTTTGGCAATTCTTTAAGAATCGCTTTTACCATTGTTGTTTCTTTATTCAATAATTCTTCAAAATATGCCACAGACGTCCTTACAATTATTGAAGGTCTCCATGCAAGTGCATGTGCATTCATTTTTGCCATTTCCATGGCTTTTGTAAAATCTCCTAATAGGTACCCGCTAATTCTATCTACTACTGACAAATACCTTCCAAGTTCCATTAAGTGTTTTTGAGTTTCCTGATTATTTTTTGTTATATCTGACCTCTCAAAACATTTTTTGATTTCAATCTCTGCATCTTTTCTTATTTGTCCGCTCCACGGATATGTTGTACGTAAAATCAACACCTTGATTATTTCCAAATCAATTTTTGCAAAAGTTAACGATTTTTGTAATTTTTTATCAGTCGAAATAAATTTTAAAACACTTTCTTCGTGCGGTTTATCTACGTTTTTCTGTGGATCAAAGTCATGGAATAACGCTGCAATATACAGGTATTTTTTATCTTCTTCAGTCAGTTTGATTTTTTCTTGATTTATGGTTAAAAGTGAAACATATGTCACTTCTAATTCGTGGTTAATGTTGTGATACCCGTAATATTCAGTCCCCAAACCTTGACTTTCAAACAAGTCAATAGTGTAATCTAGCATTTCCAAGTAACAATCGTCCTCTAGTCCATTCTGTGTCATTAAACTGAGAATTTTATTTCTCATTGAATGAGAATTTGCAAGTTCTTGCATTATTTTGTGATCACAAATTGGGTTTTTAAATATGATCCAGATGTCACTCCGGATAAACTGTTCTGATGTCTAAATCTGTATATTTTTGATCACAAGATTAAATACAATTACTTTTTACACTTTTTTTAATGTCTGTGGATTCAAGCTTACTTGAAAATATCGTACAATATTCTTCAGATCATTCTCCAAAATTCACTATTCTTGTCAACGATAGATTTTTTCCTCTGATGGATGTTTCAATTGTAAATTCTTCCATACCTGTCAACGAACCTACAACTCGTGGCGGTGTTTATTTTTCAGAAAAATTTGCATACAAAATGAAGGGTGTGATAAATGATCTTAGCGTGATTCCATTACTTACCAAAAAAATGCTTGGTCCTAATACTGAATTTGGAGAATTAAAAATTTCTAGTCAAACTGAATCTGATGGAAAAATTGTTCCTATTGATATTTTTACTAATTTAACAAACAGTGTACAAACTCCGAATTCAATTGAACTTAGCATGATTATTGTAGATCTAAAATTGGTTTAATCTTTATTTAGATATCTGTCGTATCTTTCTTTTGACACATCGTCTGATAAAATCTCGTATGCCTTGTTGATTTTTATCATCTCTTCTTCAGAATCGTCCTTTGTTTTATCTGGGTGTGTTTTTTTTGCTAGTTCTCTGAAATTTTTCTTTATTTCTTCGGCTGTTGCATTAGTTTCTACCCCTAGAACGTCATAATAGTTTGGCAGATTGTCATTTGTCACGCCTTCTCTAAATTCACTTTCTTCTTCACTATTTCCTCTTTTGCCAATCTCTTCGTAATCATCCCCCCAGTCTGAATGGTATTTTTCATATGTCCTATCTTTTTTTGATTCGTGCTCTTGCTTATCGTATGATGTCTTTCTCCTCAAAATCACATCTCTTGCTAAAAATAGGAATATTGAGATGACTGCAATTGAAAACCCTGTAAACAAAATTATTTTTTCTTCATCTGAAACTACCAATTCATTTGTTTGAGCATGTGATGTTTGCACTGTTCCAAATATTATTAGAAAAATTACGACAATTTTTAATTCGTTCATTTTATTCCTCCTATGTTAACCTGAAATTTTCTTTTGCAGTATTTAGAACTACGTGAGTTATTGTATTTTCCACATTTGCTATTCCTGCTAAACCCTTTACAAACGTGCTTAATTCATTTCTTTCTTTGAATTTTGCTATAATTATGGTGTCTGTAGTCCCTGTGACATCATACACGCCACAAACATTTTCAAATTTTGATATTTCCTCATCAATATCTGCGACTTTATCGTTTTTAGCCATGATTTCTATAACTGCTGTCAGGGTATACCCTATTTTTTCATGATTAATTGTGGCCGTATATCCTAAAATTATTTCCTCCTTTTCCAATTTTTTAATTCTTGATAGTATTGTAACTGTTGAAACTTCTAACTTCAATGCTAATTGTCTTGCAGACTGCCTTGCGTCCGCTGCTAAATTTTTAAGAATTTTCTTGTCTAAACTATCTAAAGTCATACAGTGTATTGACTAAAAATTATTTAAATTTTTGCTAAATTCTTGTAAATCTGTTTAAACTCATTAAATTTTTATTTTTTAACCTTAAATTTAATACAAATAAAAATTATGAAAATCATGGTTGATACTGACAAGCTTGTGTCGAAAGGAGTTTTTTTCTTAGAATCTGGTGATTTTGATAAGGCACTTAGTTTTTTTGAGCAGGCACTTTTGCTAAATCCACGCAATCCTGATCTTTGGAACTACAAGGGAACTGCTCTTAGAAGTTTAGGCCGATACGGTGAATCTATGGATTGTTTTAACAATTCACTAAAAATTGATCCTCGAGATAAATTTGCGTCCTGACGTGCGTATAGTTTAGAAACATCTTTTTTAATTATGATGTTCTATGATTGATATGACTAGAACAGAAAGAAGAAGAAACACTGAACATCCTACAAGAGACGGTAAACATAATCCTGTTTGTGTTGATCCTCATTGCAGTGATTGTTCTTAGAGTAAAAGGTAAAATCTTATCTTTTATTCAACCTCTCTTGGCATATTATGGCCTCGTCTTATTAGTACATGATGCGAGAACATACGTTGAGGAAAGAAT
>Ga0257127_1000441_pt1 | contig 36817 bp, 35 predicted proteins | sample SI060_135mmetaG_FD_190152 | JGI IMG/M metagenome (GOLD analysis project Ga0257127, IMG submission 190152) | Marine microbial communities from Saanich Inlet, British Columbia, Canada - SI060_135m | ecosystem: Environmental > Aquatic > Marine > Inlet | place: Canada: British Columbia | collected... | reverse complement strand
CTGGATTTATTCTAAGCGGGGACGCCTCGTTTAATCGTGGATTAACATTAGTTGGCGATGCATCTTTTAATAATAATTTATCTGTAGGTGGCGATGTCTCGTTTAACCGTAATGTATATTTAGGAGGTGATATTTCTTTTAATCCTACCGCATTTCCAGATAATTCCATTCCTGCCAGTGCTATTATCGGAGATGTTGGTGGAAGCAGTAATGATTTATCGGGCAATGTATCCATTACTGGAGATTTAAGCTTAAATGTAAACCTGGAAGTTGGTAGCGACGCTTCGTTCAATGGAAACGTATATATTTTCAAGAAATTAGTTGTAAACGAAGATCTTTCTTTGAATGCAAATTTGGAAATTGACGGCGACGCCTCATTCAATAATGACTTATATGTTCGTAATTCTCTTTTCTTGGGCGATACTAACGTAGGTACTCATTTAACCGAATTAGACGCATCTGCTAGTGATGCAAATACCAGACTAACCGCGATAGAATTAGAAGATACTAGTTCCAAATTCACCCTTGTTGACGCATCTATTAATCAATTAGACGTATCAGTAAACAGCGTTGAAACCAGAATCGCAACATTGGAGAATGACACATCAAGTTCCGAAGCTCCCACGTTTACAGGTCTAGTTACCGCATCTGACGACGTATTGGTTAACAAACGGTTGTTTGTAATCGACGATGTATCCTTTAACAAGAATTTATATGTAAAAGATTCTATCATATTAGATACCGACAATCTGGGAGAACACCTAACTGTATTAGATGCATCCGTGAATGAATTAGACGTTTCACTTAACGATACCAATACTAGACTAACTACATTAGAGAATGACACATCTGTCTATGAATCTCCCACTTTTACAGGTCTGGTTACCGCATCTGACGACGTATTGGTTAACAGTCGACTATTTGTTGCAGGCGACGTATCGTTGAATGCAGGGTTATATGTTGCCGGCGATTTATCTTGGAACAGCGCAAACATTGCTGCTAATTCGATTCCTTCTGCTGCCATTATTGGAGGTGTGGGATCAAATAATATGACGGGTCTAGTCGTCATTGACGGTGATCTTAGTTTGAACTATAATTTGTCTGTAGGAGAAGACGTGAATCTTAAAAGAGATATTGATATTCAAGGAAGTACAACAATGAAAGGATTAATCGCAAGCGAGAAAGCAACTTTATATTCTTTAGAATCCGGAGCTGCTGCGTTAACCGATATATTAACTGTCGCGGGGGTAGCGACCTTTTCTGATAAAATTGTCGGGTTAACTGATCTATCTCTTAATAACAGCGTTTCAATCGGTGGCGAAACTACCATTAATAGTAAGTTGATTGCGCTAACTGATTTATCAGTAAATAATGGTTTGAATGTAAATAATGGTGCAAATTTCAATGGAGACGTGGAATTAAATAATAATTTAATTGTTCGCAGCGATATATCGCTTAATGGTTCATTAACGATGGATGGTCCAACTAGATTAAAGGGCACAACGGTTATGAGCCAATCCGCCAATCTAGAAAGTACGCTTACCGTTGCAAACAATACTGATTTACAAGGCGAGCTTGCAGTCGCCGGTCCCGCAACATTCACCGATAAACTGGTAGGATTGGCTGATTTATCTGTTAATAATACTGCCTTGTTTGGCGGCGATGTTTCAATGAATGGAGATTTATATGTTCAAGGAAATCTTATTGCAACATATCCTACTGGATCTATTCCTTCTTCTGCTATCTCCGGGTTAAATACCAATGACGAAGAGGTACTTATGAACAATGGGTTAATAGTAACTGGCGATTCTTCTTTTAATGATAATTTATTTATTGCCAAGGATTTATCTCTTAATGAAAATTTAAGCGTAGGTGGAACAATGGTGATTGACGGCGCGGCCACTTTTAATGGTGGTATTGTTAATTTGACAGATTTATCTCTCAATAACAATCTCAGTGTGGATGGCGATGTGTCATTTAATAAAGGGTTAAATGTTGCAACTACACTTAATGCAAATACATTAGTGATGCATGGAGACGCTTCTTTCAATGAAAATGTGTTCATTGGGAAAAATTTAGTTATCGATGGTAATTTAACCGTTGAACAATATACCAATGAAAGTATCATTAATACTACTACCACCGATTATCAATTGATTATAGCCGAGGATCTTTCGTTAAATGGCAGATTATTTGTATCTGACGATGCTTCATTTAATAAAAATGTTGCCATATATTCAGATAAGGTAGCTACTTCTACCACGGATGCCGCACTTACTATTACTGGTGGTATGGGAATAGGTGGTTTTATCAAACAATTCTAAATTGTTATAATATATTTTATGTTTTCAATAAAATATATTTTTCTAATATATATTATAATGTCAATTGCTACTTTAAAACGAAAAACACAAGCCAAATATAATAATATGAGTGTAAATACCAACGGGTTTTCATTGAACGGAACCAGGCGAAATCAAGGATATGTAGGACAAACTTCTTTATCAAGATCACTTATCCGAGGTTTCAGAAACGGCCCCGATTTAAGAGGACACGGGGGTTGTTGCAGTACTGGTAAAGAAACGCCTATTGTACAAAACGATGTATGTTGTTTAAATGATAATAGCATTGTTAAAAAATCATCTTTGAGTACGATGGGAATGTTAAAGACTAGAACTTGCAATAGTGAATGTAATATTGTAAAACCAGATACAAACAATAATGTGAATTCACAATCAGACCAAATACAACGTAAGAAAAAAGAATGTTTGACCTGTACGATAAGCACAGTAAATCCTGAATGTAATCCAAATGAAAATAATATTACAAAGCCAGACGATGCCTATCTTATTATGTCCAGCAGCAATCACACCACGAATTTGAACAAGGCTTGCACAGAAAACGATGTAATATCCGTTCCTTATTCTGTTAAAAAACAGCCATTTGCCGGATTTACTTAAAAATTGATACTATCAAATATATTATTTGATAATATATTTATTGTTATTATGGAAGATTCTAAAAAAAGCGAACAAACACGTCTTGAAAAAAAATATGTGGATACCCTTACTGAAAAAGAAAAACAAGCATATGAAATCGCAAAAGATCATTTGGGAATGTCCTTTCAATTAGACAAGAGTATAGGGTTTATTGAATGGAAAAATGAGAAAAACGCGAACTAAATTATTCATTACTATTTGCCATAGAAGTTTTCCATTTGTTATAGTTCATAACGTCTTTCTGTAGTCCCGATTCTCCTTTCAGATTATCAAGCAATGGAGAACTGAAAGAAGGCGTTGGTTGCGGCTTTTTATACAAAATATTCATATTGTATAATCTGCCCAAATTAATGAATTTGTTTGATATTAATTCCGCATCTGGAGTCTCCGCTTTTTTATTCGGATTACTTTTAAAACTGACAAATGCAGCTTTATCAGTTGTAATACGTGCCGTTTTTTTCACTTCAACTTTCTTGGGTTTCTCTATATGATGAATTTGTATAAGCGGGGATTCATCGCCTTTGTTGATTACTTGCTGATCTACAAAAAAGTCGGTACAATGGAACAATCGGCAATATTTCATTGCTACCGCATTTAATAAATCGTATGACAATGTCGATGTATCTGAATAATAAGAAAATCCCAGTTTGTAGGAATCATAGAACATATATATATTCCCCTTTGGGGTATATTCAATTAGCATACGTCGTCGCCAAATATGTTCTAATTCATTATTTTCTTCTTTTATAGCTTCTTTGTACAAATCTATGTTGTAGAATTCTTTTCCAATATTATCACTGTTTATATCTTTACATTTGATGAATTCTAAAAATGGTTTTTTTTTCGATTCTATATAGTTATGGGTTTCAGTCGTAATTGAATCTTTTGGTTGTTTAGATATAAATGACAGCCGCATCCATTGTTTGACATATTCTTTTAATTGTATTTTATAATGATAAGCAATGGGCATTATACCAAACAAGGATGCAATAAAAAATTTATTTTTAACTTGTTTTGAAAATGTCTGAAATAATATATTCATTTTTCTATAAAATTATTCTTATGTTTTTATGCCCTTTCTTTAAAAAGAAACTATTCCATTTCTTTCACTTGCTGTCTACGTAATGCAAATAAATCAGCGATTTCTTTATCCAAAACGGGTACTTGTATTCTTTCATAATTTTTATATTTATTATCCGGATGCATACATACCAAATATAAATCAGTAATTTTTTTATCATATTTATGCTCCAATATGGTCTTATATACGTTCAATTGTAATGCATAATGCCAAAAATTAGTATCTGGTAAATGCGATATACACTTGGTCGTTGCATATTTATTATAACTCGTTTCGTGTTTAATTTCCTCGCACCTTTTCCAATCATATATTTGCAGCGTACCGTCTGGATTTTCATAAATCATATCAATAGACCCTGATAATTTCAATTCTTCATAATAAATCATCCATTCTGTGCGATACGGTTTAAGATGTGTATACTCTTTTAGAAAATTTTGGAAATATCCATATTCAACACTGTCATTTACCACCTCTTCCTTATTATAGTAATATTCGATGTCGTTGTGCATATTAGTGCCAGCAGCGCAGGCAGAATCACGCTTGTCATCCCACATTTTTTTAATGACTGCGGCAGTTTTACCATAATATTTATAGCTAGGGTCGGACATTTTTTTGCTTTTCAAAATATTTTTAATTGTATTGTCGGCATCAAAATGGGCAAAATGACTATGGTTCCAAGTAGTTACTGACGTATACCCGCCCCTATCTCCACATACCGTGTATATATGAGGCCCTTCTTCAAAGGTAATGTCATCGTCTCTCGGATGATGATTTTTTTTCGATAAATAAGTTGGTGGAATGTGTTCGTTCATCTTTTTATTAGTAAGGACATTAAAAAAGAATATCAATTTTTATTTATGAAAAATTATTATATTTTTTCAAATTGTCGAACAGACACTTCCGAATCTGTTTATTTCTGACGTCTTGTGAAATATTCCCCCCTAATATTTTTTTATAATGTTCAAAATAGATGTCTTTGTATTTTTCTGTGTTCGCAATTAACGTTTCGTTCGGTTTATACCACATTTCATTGAAAACCACTATAAACTGATTGCAAATATGTTCTATATAATTATTGATATTTTCATTTGTAAGTTTTTTCCACTTATAATCACTTTCGTATTGGTTCGGAGTTTCATATATATAAAATTGCTGTATTTTTACACTGGTGGTATGTATGGGTAAACATTCGTCGGTGTGTATTTCAAAATAATGATTCAGTAAATTACAGATTGCGTCCGCGATGTTGGTATGAAATGTATCTTGATAGTAGTCATTTATTAATGGATACACCGCGTTTATGATCCATTTTTCAAAATTAATGGAGGGATGTACATCTTGTTCATTTAACAAATCAATCGACGATTTACCGGGGATGCGGCGGCGGCATTTGAGTAATTTATTTTCATTCTCTAATTCGTCTACACGGGTCGAAAGGTGTTTTATTAATTCGAACAATGTATTATTAGTAGGTACTCCGTCATTTGTATCTATATCTTTCTCTCTATGTATTTCGGTCAAATAATTACAGACAGAAACATGTCTGCTGTAATTATGTTTCTGTTTATATGTTTTATTGCAAAATTCACATTCATATATTGTCATCGTTCAATATATTCTATTGGATAATATGTATATCAATTTTATAATGCAAATAATATTTAGTAATAACAAGTCGATTAAACCGCAGTATAATGGAAATTCAAACAATATTATTTATTTACCTGCTATCCATAAAACACAACAACATAGAACATATGGTTTTATCTTTCCATACAAAAAACCAGCCTGTTGTAAATAAAATATGTATTTAATTTATATGTCTTTTAAAACGAGCTTATTAATTATTATATTACTATGTATTTCATTTTTAATTATGAACCATTTCTTGTCATTTAAGTACACCAAAGAATCATTTAATGGTCGACGATCAGTTAATCAATCAAATGAGGGAAACACCCGAGGAGCACGTGCCAACATCGGCGACCGGTTTAATCAATCAAACAAGGGAAACACCCGAGGAGCACGCGCCAACATCGGCGACCGGTTTAATCAATCAAATGAGGGAAACACCCGAGGAGCACGCGCCAACATCGGCGACCGGTTTAATCAATCAAACAAGGGAAACACCCGAGGAGCACGCGCCAACATCGGTGAACGAGGCAATCAATCAAACAAGGGAAACACCCGAGGAGCACGTGCCAACATCGGCGACCGGTTTAATCAATCAAACAAGGGAAACACCCGAGGAGCACGTGCCAACATCGGCGACCGGTTTAATCAATCAAACAAGGGAAACACCCGAGGAACACGTGCCGACATCGGTGAACGAGGTAATCGGTCAAACGATAAAAACCCGAGGCGGGCACCTGTCAACATCGGCAATCGAGGCAATCGGTCAAACGATAAAAACCCGAGGCGAGCCCCAGTCAGCATAGGCGATCAAGACAATAGGCCAAACGATACCCTCCCAGTGAGACCCACAAAGACATCTAAGATATCAGTTATGACATTTTAATATAGGCGTTTGAATCTCTTTCGGTCGTGTAATATTATTAGTGGATTCACAATTCTCACTTCTATACTTCATAATATAATATGAAATTATTGTATTACTAGGTCATTTTGTCCATTTTAAATTTTCAAAGACGCAAACTGTTGTTTAGTTCCTCTTCTAATTTAGCATTTTGCTTTTAATATCCTTATTTTTCTCCGTTGTCCATTGTGGATACTCTATATACAAACAAAAAATATTTATATCTTCAAGGGTGTAAATTATGAGTTTCATAAACATATAATTTATAATTGTATAATATACAATGAGTGCATATAATGAAAAATATAATTTATTTTTGCAACCAGAAACAAATCAATATGGGAATCATATGGTAATGTCCAATGTACAAAAACAGAATAAGCACAAATATGTAAATATCGATACTAAATTTAGCGATGAATATGAACACACACAGACAACAAATGAAAATGCCGATCATATTTCCAACCAGTCTGAGTTGTCGACGTTTACTATTAGTTTGCCACACGCAATTCGCGAAGTGAAAACTATGAAAGTTATAGGCGCAGAAATACCAATGACTTATTATAATATATCATCTAATTTAGGTAATAACTATTTCAAAATCACCATTTCTGGTACAGAAAGTATCATAGAACTCGATGATGGAAACTACAACATTGGTGATTTAAATACTGAAATTGCCTCAAAATTAACAACTGTTGGAATTACAACGATAACGTGTACTCTTGTTGAAAACGGCAAAACGACTATAGCGAATTCTGGCAACGAAGCGATCATTGATTTTGCAATCAATAAAGCAGGTATTAGCGATAAATACAGATTTAAATCGAAACTGGGGTGGTGCTTTGGATTCCGAAATACAAACTATACAATAGACATTAACAAAACGCTCTCTAGTGAAAAAATATCTAATTTACTGGGTACAAAATATTTATATATAACGGTTGAAGAATTCAATAAAGGAAATGAGAATTCATTTGTTGTCCCCCTATACTCATCTTTGGTTAATAAAAATATAATCGCAAGAATTAGCGTTAACCGAAAAGATTATCCATTTGGTACTATACTACCGTGCAGTTTAGCAAATGGTAGTTTAATAAGCGACACCCGCGATTATAATGGAAAGATAGATATGCAAAAATTAAAGGTTTCTCTTTTGAATGATGATGGTATACCAATAATATTGAACGGTTCAGATTTCTCTTTTTGCGTTGTGCTGCAACACGAATAAACTTCAATAAAATTGATAATTTATAATTATAGTATGTTATAATTATAAAATGACTGATATTATTAAAGCAAGTGAGCACCCCAATAATCTATCTAATGATATTGTGTTATCAAGTGAGCAAAAATACGCCTATGATAAATTCATTTCTGGGGAAAATCTATTCATAACTGGACCGGGAGGAACTGGAAAAACGCAATTGATACAGCAATTTGTAAAGCATTTAAAACAGCGAAATAAAACTTATCAAGTATGCGCGATGACCGGATGCGCATCCATTATATTAAATTGCAATGCAAGAACCATCCACTCTTGGAGTGGAATTAAGATCGCTCGGGGGGAAAAAGATGACGTGATTGCATCTGTGACCAGAAATAGGAACTATGCAAGAACGTGGAAGAAGACGAGTGTTCTTATTTTAGACGAAGTCAGTATGTTGTCTAAAAAAATATTTGAGATATTGGAAGAAATTGCCCGACATACAAAATACACAGACGCACATTTTGGCGGTATGCAAATAATATTCTGCGGAGATTTTTGTCAACTCCCTCCCGTTGGAAATAACAATGAAATAGATACCCACAAATTTTGTTTTGAATCTCCTCTGTGGGAAAAAGTGTTTCCATTAGAGAATTGTATTGAATTAAAAAAAATTTTTCGTCAAACGGATACACAATACATAAACATATTGAATAACATTCGGAAAGGCGTTATTTACAAAAAAGATATACAATGCCTCAATGAAAGAGTCAATCTCTCATTCGACACTGCCCACCATAATGGGTGTATACCTACAAAATTATTCCCGCTTCGTTCTAAAGCTGACTATATTAATAAAATTATGTATTCAAAGTTAGACGATGAAGACATATCTGTTAAATATATCGTGAATACCAAAAACAGCACATATATTGAAAACAATAAACCAATACCAGTGGAGGTAATCGTCAAATGCAACAAAATATCAAGAGATGCCGTTGAAAATGAAATAAATTATTTATTATCAAATTCGTCGTGTATATATGAAATACACTTGAAAATAGGAGCGGCGGTTATGTGTACAGTGAATTTAGATATGGACAATGGCATTTGCAATGGTTCACAGGGAATCATTACTGACATTGTCAAAAAAAATAATGCGAATATACCGATTGTTCGGTTTGCAAATGGGATTGTAAAACAAATGCATCCTCATTTTTGGCAATCCGAAGACTTTCCTACTATTTCGATAGGCCAATATCCACTTTGCTTGGCGTGGGCACTTACTATTCATAAAATACAAGGCGCTACATTGCAATTTGCAGAAATTGATATTGGAAAAGATATATTTGAATGCGGACAAACATACGTGGCACTTTCACGGGTTCAGTCATTAAATGGGTTATATTTATCTTCATTTGACCCTACGAAAATTCAAACAAATCCGATCGTCAATGAATATTACAAACGTATATCAGAAGCTAATTTACAAAGAAAAAATAGGGAATGTTCTAATTTAGAAAAAGAAGATAATCAAATAAAACGAGTTCATATATAATATTTTGTTAGTATAAATGGTTGCTGCTAGTATTTTACCAGTTTCTATATACAAAAACAAACTGTATTTTTTATTTGGAAAAGAAAATTCAATGGAAGATAGCGCAAAAGGTTGGTCAGATTTTGGAGGGAGATGCGACGCTGGAGAAACACTCTATCAAACTGCTCTACGAGAAGGCAGCGAAGAATTAACTGGATTTTTAGGTAATAATAAAGAGTTGAATCACACAATTAAACAAAATGGAGGTACGTTCAAACTCAAACACAATGATTACAATGTACACATTTTTTTTTACCCCTACGACGAGAACTTACCAAAATATTATAATTATAATCATAAATTTTTGTGGGATAAAATGGACAAAAAAATACTGAATAAAACCAAACTATTTGAAAAAATAGAAATTCAATGGTTCTCCGTGGACGATATGGTAAAACAACGAAAGAAATTTCGTTTCTTTTATCAAGAAATAACCGATCTTTTTATTGAAAACAAGCAACAGATTGATAATTTTATAAAATCTAAACATAAAAACTATATTAAATAATAGGAATAATACGATTTCTATTATTTAGTGATTCGTTGACTATGCATTCAAAATAAAGAAAAAAAAATAATCGGTAATAATATACCACTTTCAAATTATGGCTAGCAATTCATGGAAACAATATGGCGGTCAATCAAAATCGGACGAGTATAATATAATTAATGCAAGTACTGTTATCGCTGATCAGTTTGTATCGCGATCTGTAAAAACGGGTTCTTATTTTCTGAGTGGATCACTAGAAGTATCGAATGATATTTCTGCTGGATTTAATATAATCGCAGGGCAAACATTATGCACTCAACAAAATCTATTTGTTAACGAAGATATTTATTCCAATAAAAAGATATATTTTGGCGCGGGAACTGAATTCGTAAATTCCGGTACTAATTTTCCAATACTTGCAAGCGATAATTCAAATGTATTTATTTACGGAGATGCAAGTTTTGTTGCTATCAATAGTCTTTCATCTGACGCAACCTTTCAAATTAACGGAACAGATGACGAAACCAAAAATATATTTGTGGTTGAATCCGTAAACAATTCATTGCGAAATATAATAGGACAAAATAAAAATAATCGAGGTATCGCCATCAAAGTGAACGATTCTAGTTCGAATATTTTATTTTATAACGATACCAGTACAAATATAGTGAACGAACCAAACGCGAATATTTCTTACATTTCAAATGGTACTCTTATGCAAAATACGGATGACGATTACACGTCAACGGGGGTGTTGAAATTATCGTCGACCGGTAAAATATTACATTCGTCTGATATATTTCAGATCGACAACTCTGGCGGAAGAATTTATATGGATAATTCTGGTTTCGTATTAGACTCTTCGGGCGCAATAGTACTGAATGCATATGGAATCGTCGTTGAAGCAAGTGGAGGTAATCTGTTATTCGATGTAAGTGGCAATTATCTTGTGAAAAATAACGACACTCACGTATCCGTAAATGGAAACGCGGTTGATATTTCTTCAAATAATATTACATTATCGTCAACAAATGGCAATATCGGGTTGGATTCGAGTGGCGGAAAAATAGATGTAATATCTGATTCTGCAAACTTTTACTCTCAAGTAAAAATGCTATCAGCGAATCAAGACTCATCCAATAATTTTTTCAACGAAACACTAACTGTGTTTGATACTTCAAACAATGTATATCTAGAAAATGTATATGATATTTCAGGAATCCTCACCGGTTCCGCGATAACGGGGGTTTCAAAAGATGCTAGTTCTAATACATTTATACATCTTACCTCTCGAAACACAAAACAAGGCGCTGCGTATGGCGGTGGCGTATATCCATTGGATACATCCCGATCTATGAATACTATTGGTATTAATGATAATTCTGGAAATTATGTAATGAATCAAACCATTGTTTCCAATAAAGATAGTGCCAAATATCTTTCTACATTAGGTATCAATACATTTGCTCCAAAAACAAATGAATATGTCGTGGATATGAATGGACCTATGCGTATTTCCAATGGAGAAATTCACAATGTGGCAACCTCCAATTTTGAAATACGGGCTGTCTCTTTCTCTAAAAACAATTTGCAGTATGGCATTGCTTGTGGCACACCGAGCAAGCTGGATGATTTACCAACAAATTCTCCTAGTTTTTCACAAACATTACTATATACAAAAAATGGTGGTATCGAATGGGCAGAAGCAGATGTATATAATAGTACAACATTAGACGATCTACTTGTAAATTTTAACTCGGGTTGTTTATATGATGCCAATTATGGTATTATTGGCGGCAATTTTTCGTATTTATATTATACGAACAATGGTGGTAGCAATTGGTACAGAATGCAATACTATGAAAGTGGCAGTGATTTATTTACAGACAATACGTATCGTGATACTAATTCAGCTGTTATTGTTTCTTATAATTCAAATTTACGAGTATATATTGCTTATAAATATAACGATCCCGATGGAGATCCCGTTGATACGTTTACAAAACAGATTCGTTATTTTGATATACCAATTGCGTCATTATCAACAGTGTTGAATGGTGATACTTACAAAATATCTACATTCAATGAAATTAGTATTAGTAGCGATATCAATATATCTTACGGTACAAATAGTGCAAATTATTTATATTATGTCGGTAATGGCATAATGAAAATACAAATCTCTGATTCTACCATTACATATACTGTTAATACCACTTCTACCTATTCCCATATATATGCATACGACGATAATTTTGTCGTCGCCGTTGGCGATAACATCATCTCTTATACAAATGATGGAACTACTTGGACAAATATTGCGATTGATACAAATACATCATTCGGTTCAAATATTATATTAAACCACGTTCATATATACGATACAAATAATATTTCAGTTGTTGGTAATAACGGAGTATTTGCGTATACAACATCCGGACCAGCAGGATCGAATTGGCAACTTGTTCCAAATACCATTTTAAATTCATCCGGAACTGCTCATCTGATCAATGATAGTCAACATACCCTGAAAACTGTTCATATGATTGACCAAAATACGTTAATTATTTCAAATGTTCTCAACAAGTCATCAAATACAACTGATGATTCAAATGATATTGTTGGTAAAAGTAAGTTATTGTATGTATTCTTACCTAATTTATATTTCAAACTTGAAAATAATTTGTTAGATATTTGTGGAAATATGATGATTTCGGGTAATATTCAAACATATGATGGATATATTGGTATTGGTAAAGCACCGTCAGCTCTGACTGCCTTAGATATTAGTGCAAATAATGCAATACAATTGCCTATTGGTAATAATTCTCAACGACCAGTTTCCGATAACTCTGGAGATAGTTATAAAGGTCTTTTGCGTTATAATAATGAAATTGATCAGTTTGAAGGTTATGGCGGCGGCGATATATGGGGGCCGCTAGGTGGTACTGATGCAAATGGTGATTTAGAAATAGAAAATGATCTGACGGTTAACGGCACGGCGTATATTCATTCTATCTCTGGGTCGTTTGGTACAAACACCCAAGTTCAATTTCAAACAGAATTTGTCGCACCCAGCGCGGTGATAACAATTGCAGAAATAACAGATATTAAAATTAGCGGGGATACATTTGTCAATGATATCTCTGCAAATGATATCTCTGCCAACACGATTCAAGCAACCAATTTACATATAGTCAATCCAATCACTTCAGAAACAATTGTTAATATCAGTACAACGAATTACGATGAAGTGAAAGTAGAAGACGATATCACTGTTAATGGAAGATTTTTTGTTAATGAAATAACTAATACAGGAACTATTAACACAAATATTATAAATGCAACTACTGGAACTTTCGACGTCATTACTGCTAATAATGGTACATCAAATATTGGTCAGTTAAATATTACTGGTTTATCGAGTTCCGATGGCCACCTTACTGTAGATAAGGATATAACAACCAATCGAATTTTTATTGATAGTGATTTTTCAGCATCTAGCGCATCGATATTTAGCTCATTGGTTCTAATGGGACCGCTCGTTCTAAATAACCAAGGGTCGATTGATGATGCACTTCATATATCTACATCGGCTCTTTCTTCTATCAATGCTACCATTACTGGTGATTTATCAATTAATAACAACCTGTATGTATCTGGCGACGTTTCGTGGAACTCCGCCAACATTGCTAATGATTCTATCCCTCAATCCGCGATTATTGGTGGAAACAGTTTTACTGGAGCGGTGGCTATTGATGGAGACCTCAATTTGAACAATCGCCTTTTTGTTGGAAATAATGCCACGTTTTCCGGCGACGTTTCAATTAATAACAACCTTTATGTATCCGGCGACGTTTCTTGGAACTCCGCCAACATTGCTAATGATTCTATCCCTCAATCCGCTATTATTGATAGAAATGATTTTACTGGGGCGGTGGCTATTGATGGAGACCTCAGTTTGAACAATCGCCTTTTTGTTGGAAATAATGCCACGATTTCCGGCTATGTATCAATTAATAACAATCTTTATGTATCCGGCGATGTTTCGTGGAACTCCGCCAACATTGCCAATGATTCTATCCCTCAATCCGCTATTATTGGCGGAAACGGTTTTAGTGGAGGAGTGAATATTGACGGAGACCTCAGTTTGAACAATCGCCTTTTTGTTGGAAATAATGCCACGTTTTCCGGCGACGTATCAATTAACAGCAGCCTTTATATATCTGGCGATGTTTCGTGGAACTCCACCAACATTCCTAATGATTCTATCCCTCAATCCGCTATTATTGATAGAAATGATTTTACTGGAGCGGTGGCTATTGATGGAGACCTCAATTTGAACAATCGCCTTTTTGTTGGAAATAATGCCACGATTTCCGGCGATGTATCAATTAATAACAACCTTTATGTATCTGGCGATGTTTCGTGGAACTCCACCAACATTGCCAACGATTCTATCCCTCAATCTGCCATTATTGGCGGTGTCGGTTCAAATCATATGACCGGACTTGTTTCTATAGATGGCGATCTCAGCTTAAATAATCGTCTTTTTGTTGGCGACAACGCCACAATTGCTGGCGATTTATCAATTAACAGCAGCCTTTATGTCTCTGGCGATGTTTCGTGGAACTCCGCCAACATTGCCAATGATTCTATCCCTCAATCTGCCATTATTGGTGGTGTCGGTAGCGACACGTTTACTAACGATGTCTCTATGAACAAAGGACTTTATGTAGGTAAAAATATACTAATCAATGCCGAAGAAATTGAATATTTCTCGATCAATACACTTCCTACTACTTTCACTGGCAGTTTTCCACGGGCACAAACAACATCGAGACTCACGTATACACAAACCGTGTCAAGTTATACCGGAAGTGATTGGTGGAAAAATGGAGATTATACTATTGTCGGTTCATCAAATGAAGGAGTATCTTATGATGGCGGCAATAATGGAAGCAGTACATCTAACCCTGAAAATATGTTCAATACTCGTACTTATGGAAGCGCCGATGCTGGTTCTTATTGGATCACTGCAAGGTCGGTTATAAACCCTCTTTCCTATCTAGATGCCGATGGTAATTCTCAAACCCTTACTGCGACCACACATATGGAATGGGTATCCATACAATTTCCGTTTGACTTTAATATTACCTCATTTAGTTTTTTCCAAGGCTCTGGAATACCAAAATATGCAGATGTCCTGGTAGAATATCCCGATGGGAATCTTTATTTGATTCATACAGCAACGGTGAATACTTCAAACGATCGATGGCAAACAAAAACTGTAAGTATTCCTTCTCACGATTATTACGGTTCTAAACTGTATTTTTCATTTAGAGATGAAGGATCGGGGTTTGGTGTTCGAAACTTTGAATTAGCTAGGCTTGATATTAATGGAACAGTTAAAGTAGTAGATACACTATTAGTTGGATTTGAGACAAATCACCTAAGTATTTTCAATGGTGATATATCGCTGAATGGAGATTTATATGCTGCAGGGAGTGGGGTTATAGATGGCGATATAAGTTTGAACCATAGATTATATGTTGGGAACAATGCCACAATTGCTGGCGATTTATCCATTAACAGCAGCCTTTATGTCTCTGGCGATGTTTCGTGGAACTCCGCCAATATTGCCGACAACTCCATCCCTCAATCCGCGATTATTGGCGGGGTCGGTTCCAATGACTTTTCTGGGTTAGTGAGTATGGCGGACGATCTCAGTGTGAACAATCGGCTGTTTGTTGGAAACAATGCCACAATTGCTGGCGATTTATCAATTAACAGCAGCCTTTATGTCTCTGGTGATGTTTCGTGGAACTCCGCCAACATTGCCAATGATTCTATTCCTCAATCTGCTATTATTGGTGGAGTCGGTTCAAATACGATGACTGGAGTAGTGAGTATGGACAGCGACCTCGACTTAAATGGCCGTCTTTTTGTTGGTGGCGACGTTTCATTAAATGGGCGGTTGTTTGTTGACAATGATATAACACTTAATGGCATTACCACAGTAAATAGAGGAGTTGCCGGCGAATACTCTAGTAATGTTTCAAATTTCCCATCCGATCTGGTGTCATTTTCACTTGTACAATATACATTAGGAGAAACCAAAACGAATACATCGGGAGACGCTATACTTCAAGGTGATTATTCTTGGTCTACTACCACATATGGCGACGGGGACAATAATATTAAGTTGACATATCAATTAAAAGGGTATACCGGCAGTAGTTATAGTTATGCTATTAATAACGGAGTCGGCTCGGGTACAGTAAACCAAATAACCTACGTAGATGATTCTAATTCTAATGTACTAATTACAGAAGGTACTGGTAGTCAACATTGGATCCTACTTACCGCACCTAGATTTATGGTCATCGGTAAGTTGCAATTTGCTACCTCGTCTGGTAATGATTTAAATAAAGTTCCCAAAAACGTATACATCGTAGGAACGGATGAGTACGGAGATAAACGTTTATTAGGATCAAAACTTGAAGCCGATTTAATGTATCAAACTACATATTATATTGATTTACTAGACACCCCCGTATCTGACGTTTATTTTATATATCAAACAAGAGGAAACTATAATGCGGTTGAGATTCTTAGTTTTCAATATCAGGATGTCGTACTTCAAGAGACACAGGAAGTAGCAGGTCTCATTTCAGACGCGATCAGTACATTCAATAAGACGGTCACTATTAATGATGATTTATACGTCAATGGTAATTCGTATACCACAGGCACAGCGACTTCAAGTGATGACCGTTTGAAACACAACGAAGAATCAATCATAAATGCGCTAGACACTATCAGAAAATTACAACCAAAACATTATTTTAAAACAAAGGAATTATATGACGCAAATCATAGTTTTGAAATTGATGGGTCGGGAAATATAATAGATGCTAGTGGAAATATGATTCATTTACCCAAAGAAGATGGGTTTATTGCGCAAGAAGTTGAAAATATACCCGAATTGAATTTTGCGGTACACATCGGCTCTGAAACAACGCCATATGCGCTGAATTACAATAGTATATTCACCCGCTCAATTAAAGCAATGCAAGAATTAGACGCCGAATTACAAGCAGAAAAAGCCAAAGTATCTGTTTTAGAAATACAGCAAGCAGACGGTTTGACCAAGATGGCATTATTAGACGCACGCATAGCAGCATTAGAAAATCCATCTACCTGAGTTTTCTTCTAATATTATCACCATTCGTCATTGAATAACATATGTATAATGAAATAGTATACATATATTAACGTGTTCCGGTAGCACAAAGACATTCATTTTCATCAGTAGTAGTTCTATTTAATTTACATTTACACCATAACTCTTTTGCATTTTCATTTGTGTTTTGCTCATTCCAATTCAACGGTTGATCATTGCACATTCTACCTACGTGTGCTACACGATTCGGTCGCACCGAGGTTCCATTGCACAATAAAAAGGCTGGGCAATTTGAAGTATTTCTTTCCATATTAAATATTAATTGTTTTGTACTAGGAGTAATTTTGCGATAACTTATATTCGTAGACAATATTTCATTTTCTAGTTGGAATTGTTTATATCCGATATATTGACTAGCATCATAGACTGGGTCTTCTGTGCTATCTAAATTCAATACATTTGCTATTTTTTTTCTTCTTAAATAATCACTTTGCGACATTTATATAATAATCATACATTATTGTCTCTCAAAATGTTTTTATTTTCTATAAAATGTTTTACAATTTTATATGAATAAAATCCACTTATTAGTCCAATTGTAGTTCCAATTATTATTTGTTGAATAGTATGTTTTCGATAATTCCAACGCTGAAAGGAAGTGAATATATAACTTATTACGCCAATTAGTAAAACTAAATTTGTTCTTTTTATATTATAAAGATAAGCAAGAGAATAAGAAACAGACTGTGCGTGTCCAGATGGCATCCCATACACATCCGCATAATTAGTTGCCTCAGTGGGCATATTAATACCACCGTCTGGCCTTGGTTGCTTCAAAAATAACTTTATGAGTTGATTGATTGATAAATTAACAAAGAAAAAAAACAGATATCCATATAAATATTGAGATTGATTCAATAAAATAAATATACTGTATAATGCTAGCAACAATGGTCCATAATAACCAATTATATCTAATGTATAGTTAGATGGTACAATGGTCATTTGTATTATTATTATTATTATTATTACACATTTTTATTTAACTTCCATCATTTTCCGATGTTGGTTCTAATTTGTTTAGTTGTTCGCAAATTAACGAAAAAGACCAATTTGCATTATTCAAATCGACATTGTTTCCACGATCACTCAATAAGCGTACAGACATTCGTTGTATATTTACTGGTCCAAAATAACTTCTTTCTTGATTTTGTAGTGTACCTCCAAATTCTACAAAGGACGCACCGTTGGTTAATCCGCTTGTTTTTATAGGAATTAATCCAAAAACATCTGTTGCATAAGGACCGGTGCCATAACTTTTTGTACTTACGTCGGATCCGATAGAATCAGTATTGCTACTAGAGTTTGCAATTTCATTAGCCGCATATATTTGTTTTTCGGTTAATCCTGCAGTATTGTTATAGACTAGATCTCCGGATACTGGATCGCATAAAAAATCAGACCGATTTGCATAACTCGGTAATGGTATTCCGGTATCCGTACCAGTAATAGTAACTAGACCGTCATTCAGTCGGTTTTGGTTAAAATCGTCTAAACATAGCAAAAAATAATTGAATAAATTGGTACTTACTCCGGTGTCTCCTCTGATTATTGATTCCGCTAACGCGGTATCGTACCCAGTTTCTAGATCATATGCAGTGAAATCGCGAAATCCCATTATCCACCCAATTGTTGTATCCCAAGTTGTATTTTGTACACTACTTGCGCCAGTAATACATTTTGAAAAACTAACTTGATCATAAAATACCAAATTGTAGTTGCGCGCATCATATGTTCGAATTATATTTGCATTTATTTTAATGTATTTTTCGGCGTCGCTTCTCTCTACTATACTAAATAGGGTGGCTGAGCAAGAAGGTAAGCTGATTAATGTATTGATTTGCGTATTTATTTCTTCGATTAAATTTGTACTTGTATATACGCCAGATGCGAGTGTAATCACTATATCATTTTCACCATTGGCGCTATACACGCCTTCTTCAAATCCAATAAATGAAAAGGTATCGTTTATACCTGTTTCTATTGTTAATGTATTATCTAACAAAATAGTAGCTCTTGCAATTATTAGAAATGCTCTATTTGAAGTCATTTCACCAATAACTTCGTTATCTGCATTATATACAAGAGTTGATCCAATTGTCGGTATTTCTATATTCATGCTATATGCGACGTCGGTTTGCAACAAATCAATAAATAAATTTTTTTTCCAATTATCATTAACTGTATCTATAATTTGAACACTGAAACTCTTAGCCACTAATTTTTTCGTTATATTGATATTAAAGTTAATGACGTAGCTACCATTAATTAAACTACTTGTTAATTCTGTCCCGGCAAATATATTTAAACCCGAAATTGGATCTATATAATTTGTTAAAATTATATTTATTTGTGCTTCAAATTCGGGATAACTATTAAACGAATAATCTTGATCAAAAACTATTACATATGATGTATCGTCTTCGTTTCCATTTATCGTTCCCGTTTTTGGATTAATAGTACAAATAATTGTTCCTTGTAATACATTTACTCCTCCTGCATTCACATTTGCAGTATATGTTTGTGTTAGATCTGTTAATATATCACTCGATAAATCAGTACCGTCATTATTTTTTAATAATATATTTGTTTTGAATATACTACCTGTTAAATCCATTTCATACATCGTTTCATCGAATGTTCTGTTTATATCCAAATACAAATGAAATTTGTCTTCGTTGATGTACGCAAGCGTCCCACTTGGGTATGTTTCCGTAGAACTATCAAAACTATAATTACTTGCCGGGCTATTTAATAACGAATGTCCGTATGTAATCTGATAAGACGTATCATATGTTCGTATAGAGTCATTGACTACATCAATGAATTGAGTCAATGAATACCCATCCCCTGTAGAATTTGCTATATTTAATGAAATATCATTTATGTTATTAATAAACCCGGGTTCTATGCATTTTATATCAATATGGGGGGTTTGCTCTACTACATAATTATCAGTTTGTAATATGGGAGATACTTCTGAATATATTTCATTCAGTTCATTGTATGACGCGTCAAATCGAAAACACGAGGTTCCTCCTACCCAAATATCTGAGGAATCGGGAAATATGACGATTGTCTTATTTTCTTTATTCGAGTTAACGTTATCTCTGGCAAACTTCATTTTTAATTGATTGTAAGAGGTCAAAGAAACGAATTCATTATTATTCGTATCTATATTTTGACGAACAATGCTAGAATCATATAAACTGGTTGTTCCCTGTATTTGACTATTCAGATCACTTATCAATTCAGACCGCGTATATGTACCGGCGCTTAATGAAAACTGTATGGTTGCCGACAAATCAATAGTAGAACTGCTACTATATGGAAATGATCCCGAATATTGCATTACATTAAAAAAATTATTTGTAGAATCTATTGTAAATGTGGCATTGCTATCTGTTGCTAATTCTACATTTTCTAGAGAATAATATAATGGCGAATGCAATACATTCAAAGAATAGGCATTCGTTTGAAACCCTAAATAAGACGCTATCGTTTGGTTTCTATTTTGAGATTCTTGGTATGGGCTCTCCCACGAAGGAAATGATAAATAATAACTACTCTCGTTAAATTGTTTTTTGATGTCAATATTGAATTTTGTTAATGATGTATATGTATTGTAAACAATTGCGCTATTTACTATGTGTGCGTCTACTGTCGTCGATTTAGTTTGTATGGCTTCGTTGACATTGTCTATTAATTCTTGCGGTTTATAATTACCAGGCTCAATTTCAATTTGTATATCGTGGTTTGAATTATCAATTCCCGCCGTTTTTCCAGTTAAAAGGAAAAAATTACTGCCATAGCTTTTCCCGATGGTATACCACGTATATGGGATTTGTATAGAATACAATTTCAATGATACAACATCCTTTAACGGTTCCGATAGATTGAACGTAAATTCGGTGGAAAGTGTTCGTTTGTCCGACCGGTATTGACTGTCAATACTCACAATTCGCTTCGTTGTTTGTTTCAAAATTGGATTCAATTTTCCCTTTGAATATGCTAACTCAGTAGTGTATAGCACATTATCATTATTTGTCGGGACATCTGTGTTTACCAATTCTTGGTCTTCGCCGTTTGACACCACATCTTCCTCCGTCGCTGCAGTTATATTTTCAAAGCCCTCGATTCGGTCGGATCCATTTTCATCACCACCTACGACTGCTGCGGTTTCCTCAGATTCATCGTCGTGAAAAAAACGTTCGTACACATTTTCAAAAAATCCACTCAACCGTTTTCCGGATTTTGTGTTGGTATTTTCATACTTATGAATCATCATTAATATCTTTGCCTCTAATTCTCTATCGCTTGGATTAACTAAATCAAGAATTTCATACAATTCATCTTCTGTATATGAAGATATATCATATAAATCATTTTTTGCCATACTTCTTATAATAACATTATACAAACATTTATATTTTATTTGCTGTAATTATTTTGTAGGACTGATTTAGTATTCTTTTCTAATAATCTTTGTTTGAACATTTTACTTATAAAATCCACTAAATTTATATTGTTGCTGCATTCTAATAGCGTTTCCATTGGAAACCCGGTTAATCCGTACCCTCGTTTCATATGTTTGTTCCCTTTGAAACATAAATATTCCAATGCGGCGAATACCGTATTTTCTTCCGCTTCCATATCTTTTCTATCAATTCTTTCACTACCAATATACGAATATCGGTTATAACTTCCGTTGTTATAAACACGATTGGCATTGTAGCGGGGGGAATTTCGTACCATACCAACCCCCATTAATTTGTTTATATCATTGTTCATTTCCAATACAAACAAAATAGAATTGTCCGGCACAAGAGACGATATCGGACACGGTGAACAATATATACAAGATACATCTATTTTGGATCTATAATATATATTTTCGCTCCACGTTTCATTCGAAAATCTAGTTGTTATCAAATATTTAGTTTGTAATTTCTTGTATAGCTTTATTTGTTTTTTCCGAATAACATCCGTTAACCTGATTTTGTAGTTTGTTGTCATAATTTATGTGCTTGATATCGCGATGGGTATCATCAATTTTTATAATTTTAGACTGCTTTTTATACACATTGGTAAAAATAATAAAATATATTTCTCTGTATATTTTATTATGGATAATATGTATGATGATAATTATTCTGGCAGTAGCACAGATGATCCGGTTATTATAGAGATTAACGACGAAGAAGTGCCTATTTCTAATATTAATGACGAAACTGTACTTATTTTAGATTTGCAACCAGATACTCCCTTTTTATTAGATGACAATGACAATTTTTACCAACAATATATTCGATGCGATAGTCCAATTAGTACTTCAAATTACGGTAGTCGGTCGGCTAGTTGCAACTCCAGCGATATAGATGATTCTCAACATAATAATACACATTCGAACAAAAATGAACACGCCAATCGGTCTTTTTCATTGGAAGACATTGCAAATATGACTCACAATAATCTTGCGCAAGTTATTAATAAAACTAGCAAAAGACATTCTCACTATAAAAAATTAAATATTCAAGACATTGAGCGGAAAATGGATAAATATTTTTTTACCGACGATGAGGATAGTCGCTATACTACGGATATTGATATTCTTACGACTTATATGAAAGGGCAAAAAAATGTGTATATTCAATCAAAACGTATCTGCCAATGGAAATATAACTGCTTGATGATTCCACCCCTTGCCATTACGTGTTTTATCACGATCGCTACTCCATTCATCGGGTGTGGCGACCAACAATCTACAATCGTTTCAGGATTGAACGCATTGGCTGCATTTTTCATTTCTATGATTAATTTTTCAAAGATTGAGTCGTCTACGCAATCGTTTTTTCAACTAGCTAATCAATACGATAAATTAGAAACCTCGTTGGAAATAGTGAACAATAAATTGATGATTATTGACGACGAGAGCGAAAAAAAACAAATAGTACTTGAAAAATTAAATGTAATTGAAGAAAAAATTATGGAATTCAAAGATACCTATATTCAACTCATACCCGAAGAAATTAAAAAACTATTCCCCATTATTTGTCATATTAATGTGTTCTCTTTTATCAAAAAAATGCACATTTGCAAACAAAACTTACTTTCGAATTTACGAGACGTCAAAAATGAAATTGGGTTTATTCTTCATAAATGGAAAAAAAAAAAAGATATTCAAACTGATGAAAACAAGGAGTTTACTGAATTCCAATATGAGAAAGAAAAAACACGCATCGATTATTTATACCGTATTAAGGATATAATAAAACAAGATATTATGGAATATAAAAATGCGTATTCACATATGGATGATATTTTCACGCGCGAAATAAAAAGTGCTGAAAATACTGTGAATCGTTCGGGTATATGGTATTTATGTTTTTGGAATTATTATAATAAAAAAATGGATTTGAATCACATCAGCCCGTTTATGCGAAAATACTTTCATTATATTTTTACGGAAGACTAGGTTGCCAATACAATCTTCCAATACCACGGCATATCATATACTATCTTGACGGATCCATTTTCAGACAATTGATGCTGCACATACAATGATTCATTTGTTTTTTCATAAGACATATTGATCAATATTCTTTTTTGACTCGAATCATTTTTATGTGGTATTTCTATCATTTTTTGGATGTATCCTATTTTCATAGAATTCAGGATATCTTTTATATATTCCTTCGAAGTCGAGCTCGGTATACGAGGGATACATAAACACACTTTTTCTTTCATTAATTTATATTGGGTATATTGGGTATATTAAGTATTTGATAAAATATATCAATTTTATCAAATAAATACTCCCGTAGAGCATTGCTGTTTCGAGTAATATACGTTTTAGTTGAAAATAAAATGAGGGAGGCACAGACGTTCGAAATTAATATATCCAAGTCTTTTTGCTCACTACGCGATTAGACATAGCAAATGGTCAAAATGGAATTATACCCGAACGACCATCTTCTATGTGTCTGTTATTGAACAATCAATATCAGAATTTTTATGATTTATGATTTATGATTTATGATTTATGATTTTCATTCAATCGTATATTGGGTTATTAAATGCTGTTTCGAAACTTAATGGCAAACTATTTAAATCGGTTTACATATTCTAACGCCTATCTCTTTTAAATTCTTTCTCCCGCTTATTCTTATATGTTTGATTTATCATATTGTTGTCTTTATTAAATATAATATGTCCAGTGGTAATGATGCAATTGATTTAGGCACAACCGAAAACCACCCCTCCTGGCTATTGCAAGAAGAACGGTTGCAAAATGTAGATTCTGTGTTTGACACGGAACCTATGAATTCACTCTCTTTTCAATTTATTTATATCAACACACACGATTATATCGATAAAATAACCTGCCAAGAAGAAACGTTGACCATTACGAACGGGGGGTCCTACTTACCAAAGGAATCTCTTATTCATATTATCGAACAACACAAAATTAAAACAACTACCGCGAAATATAAATTAGAAGATGTATATTTATGTAATTTTGACATTCTACCCTCTAATATTCACGACTTTACGTTTTCATATACCGACGAAACCAATGCAACTAGATATATGAAAGAAATTAGTCCAGTTGATGATGTTATCATTCAACCGTCCACCTTTTTATTTCACGATATGAATACAATGTATGTCATTTATAGAGAACAAGAAACGATACGGCCACGCACACAAACCAAGTCCATATTGAAATCATCTTCCGACGGGGATAACCCGAATGGTAAAAAAGTAAGGAATACAAAAAAGGTTCGTATATCAATGAATTATAACCTGCACGATAAGAACAGCAACATATCTAACAAGCGAAGAACCAAAAAAAAAAAAAGGATATAAATGTCCTACTAATATGCAAAACAATATAAACCTATTTGTCTATATTGTTGAACCACATGTTTGAAACTAGTTTACATTCTCATTTCAAAGATGAAATTTGCTGGGTGTTTTTCCAATTGAATAGAAAAGAAACCGACTTCTGTTTTGACGAATTATTTACCAGATTAAAATTTTGCCTGCTTTCTATCAAGAAACACATAGATGCCGATCCATCTAGTGAATATTCTATATATCTACACGTTTTATACAAGTGTATTGGGTTTATGCGAGATAATTGCAATGGACTCGGTGAACATCATATAACTTATGTATTTATTTACGCATTTTACAACACATTCCCGACACTGGCTATCAAATCAATCCGTGAAATGATTACACCACCTACAACTGATCATCAACCATACTATTTAGGATGCTGGAAAGACTTGAAGCAGTTATGTCATTATGTATACAATAAAACATACAATCGAGATCACGAAATCATCATTGAATGTGTCAACATAATGAATGCACAATTATTGCAAGATTGGGAAACCTGGAAGTTCTCCACACATTGTTTTTCAAAATTACATATATCTAATGTTTCCAAGTTTATTCCCCGAGAAAATTCAAAATACGGGTGGCTGTTTGATATATTAGCTAATCATTGGACTCGCACACATAAACCTTATATTTTCAAATTTATTAATAACCCATTGTCTTCCAAACGGGCCACATTGAAATCAAAAATGATCTACCGCAAACTTGTTTCCTATTTGAATAAATCATTGCACACTACAGAAATCTTTTTGTGCAATCGTAATATATGCGATTTGAATATGGATTCAGTATCCTGTCATACCGCCAACCAACATAAAAATGTGTTTTTACAATTACATAACAATGATCTCGATATCATATTCAAAGAACATATTCAACAAAATAAGCATCATAAAATACCAAGAGAGAATGAATATTTTACCCACGGTACTTCTTTTTCAAAACTATCCATTTACACAATTATTCAATACGCTATGCAATCATATGAAAACACGGAACAACCGTTTTCATTGAACCATTCACTATTTATAGAGGCAAATTGGTGCAAGTCTTACCGTCAACAAATCAGTAGACTTAACAAACTTCACATTATTCCATTAATTGATGTTTCTTATGATATGAAACAAAATTCTCTGTACAATGCAATTGGGTTAGGTATATTACTGTCTTATATGAGTCTATATAAAAATAGACTCATCGCGGTTGATCGACAATCGTCTTGGATAGCCTTCGACGCAAATGCAACGATTACCGATATCGTTTCCACCTTTATGGATTCTATTTTCAATATGCGCAACACCACGGCAAATTTCGAAAATGCAATTTTGATTATACTGGAAGGGTTGAAATCGCAAAAAAAATCCCCTGCGATTCGGGATATCAACATTGTTATATTAAGCAATTTCAACAATTCCACGATTAATGAATCAACCATCGAATCTTTGTTCGCTCAACAAGGATTTTCATACTTTCCAAAAATTGTATATTGGAACGTCAATGAATCCAGGTACGTTGATGTTCCTTGCAGTCATAATAGTACCCACTCTTTTTGCGTATCCGGATATTCTACCTGCCATCTTCATTCGTTTCAACAACTGAGGTCAGATACGACATATGACTACATTTTCAATATTCTTTCTCAAGAAAGATTTGCGCGTTTCGATAATTATATAAAACAATTATTGAATTAGTGATTATCGTACACCGATAACCTTTGTTTTTCTTCATCGGTTATTTCTTGGAAATATTCATTGAAATTTTTGTATAGGTCATCTATGTATTCTTTTCTTTTTGGCGGCGTACTATAAATAATATTTGTTAAACACTCTTCTAATTTCTTTATTAAACTGCTTTCTACATTATTAAAATATCCCTTGCACAATTTTAAATAACATACGCTCAATGAATATACATCCCAAGTTTTTAAATTATCATTGACAAACATTTTCGAAAAAAATTCTTCGTAAGTCATATTTGACACACGGGATGAACCTGCTAAATTATTGACATAGTCAAGAAATGCGGGCTTCATTGAATCGACTTTTGCCGCATCTATGAAACTATGTGATGCGAAGTTTGCATTGTCAAAATAGTCATCTACAAATGCTTTTAGTATGGCTCTATTCACCGGTAAGTGCATATTAAATTCAGGCGACTCTCCATAGTGAGACTCGGTATTGGAGCGTATGATATAACATATCAAATGTATCTCTATGCACCAAGGATAATATGTCGGAATATATTCAGCAAATATTTGCATTACATATTCTTGGAATTCATTCAACTCTGGGTCTAACCAGCCGGTTTCAAACGATAACCCAAAATCAATGAACACTGGCGTTCCAGAATCACGGCATATTATGTTATTTTCTTTGATATCGTAATGCACAACGTCTATATCGGCGAGTTGTTTCAGTCCACGCAGGGAATGACGTAATCCACGAATCATTTTTTCTATTATTTCATATTTATTCTTTCTTCCATTCATATTTTCATAATACACTAGTAAATCGTGTTCACCTACATACTTCATTTTACTCATTTGCAAAGGAGTTTTTTTCGACAATCCCTCTGCAATTATATCGCATTTGTTCATTTCTTCATTCAACGTTTCAATCTTCACCGGACAATCCTCCATTACCGGTGAAAAATATTTTTCATAATCATCTGACAACTCATTGATGATTTTTTCTCCTATCTCCTTCTCATTTTTACTTATGTCATTGGTATGTTGGATCTTTGTTATTGTATCTTCTTCGCTTACCATACCCGCACACGTTAATCCGGGTCTGAAAATACATCCATATGTTCCTTTTCCTATTAGTTTTGGCTTGTTTGTATCATTCTTGGTCAAAGACATACTATCTATTCTATTATATATTTACTTTGTATATTATTTACTATCTGTATTTGTTTTTGTTTTTGTATATTTCACATAATAATACCTTTGTTGGGTTTTTTTACTAGTATGTATTATTGATTGTTCACTTTCTGTGTAAAAATCTTTTTCTAGATCATTTACTGTAAATGGACTGTACACATCATCTGGTCTTTGCTCTTCATTTAACACTACGGTCAAATATATTTCTGTATAAAAGGGGAAAAAAATTTTGTATATTTCAGCACCACCGATAACAAAGACTTTTCTTTTTTCGATATTCATATTTTCTAGTAATTCACCTACTTCATTTTGCGCACAGTAAAATACATCTTTTTGTATTTCCTCTTTGTACTTTTCGGGATCCCTTGTGATAATAATATTTATTCTATTCTTTAATGGCCCGGTTGGTAGGGATTCAAATGTTTTACGTCCCATTATCACTACATTATGTTCGGTTAATTGCCTAAAATACTGCAGATCTTCAGGTATATGCCAGGGTAGCTTGTTATTTCTACCAATTACGTTTCTTTTATTCATTGCCATTATTCCAATATATGAAACCATACTACAGTTTTAATATATAATCTAAGTATTGTTATATATTTTACTGTAAAAATATATAAAGATGTTATTGTTGTATATAGTGAAGTCATTCCATTGTATATATTGTTGATGATTGTTAGTTTGTGCTTTCTTAGCTCAGTTGGTTAGAGCATTCGACTGTTAATCGAAAGGCCATAGGTTCGACCCCTATAGAGAGCGAAAGTATTATTATGGTATTATATCATAATAATATATATATGGAAAGTCCATTTGCAAAATCAAATACTATCGTTTTTTATTTGGAACCTGTTTTGAATACTTATTATAAATCATATCAAAATATTATTACAGTCAATGCGATTCCACCGGGTCCTCTTGCGGATTTAGTCAGTTATATGTCTGCGCCAAAATTGTCTGCGTATCAACAATTTGGCGTTTTTTCATCACCCACCGCGGTTCCTGGGAATTGTGTTCACGCTCTTTTGCGATATCCAAAAAATGGTATTAATCAACGACCTTCTTTCAAGAACGCAGATCATTTCATGGCGGCCGACGATATTCCCTCTGTGTTGTCTTATTTGGTAGAAAATGGGTATACCATCGAATCTGATTTATCCAAAATTCTACATCGTTCTAATATTGGGTTGGGCGGGGTTAGTCAATCGCGGCTATCTGGCAATAGAAAAATGATTTGCATTGCGTCCTACCCTACCTCCTAATCGCGCAACTCATCGTTCATTTTTCTATTTTTATAGGTATGCCTTTACACGCACACTTCCACGTCGCCCTCTATTGTCGGACATAAAACGACACGAACGACGCAGCACGCATTCTACTGGCTCCGTGGGTTTTTTCTCTTTTCGTTTCGATTCTTTCATTGCTTGTTTATGCAAACACAGTAGACTTTGGGCAGCCTCTTGGATCTCTTTTTCTGCTTTCAGGTTCTTCTTCAATTGATTAAAACTGGTTAATAACTCTTTTAATTGTACATCGTATACCATTTTTATACGTTCTTCTTCTTGGAGCCACGCATCCATACGAGCTGGATAATACGTCTTTCGAATACAATAGCTACGATGACTTATCAACGCGATTTTTTTTTCATCGTACAATTTATTATTTTCATTAATTACACGCACAATTTCCTGCTCGATCTCTGCAACTGTCATGATTTGTTGATAATTATTCTACTTTTGGTTCAATTACTATCACTATAGAATCAAATAAAGATTTCAATTTTTGTCTTTTTATGTCGGATTTGATGGGCGCAGAGGAAATCATTCTGAAATGATCTCGATTCCTGGGAAGGGTGGATTCAAATAACCGTACCGTACAAACTCATAAAAATTGATTCTGTTTGATAATATATTATTTATTTTATCAAATTAAACTAGTATGACTTCTATTGCGGAAACCATTAAGAATACCTACTTAATGTATCTTAGACAAAGCCTTGAATTTATATTGGGGGCTTCTTATATTTATATTATGTGGATTACCGCACATTATATTGCCGCACATATGTATGCGTCTATCTGTGTCCCTGCTACTATCATTGGGTTTATCACTGCACCGTTTCTTGTACCCGCACCACATTGCCAAGCATTGCGCTGGACTATTTATACCGGCGGTGAAAAAATATTCGCGATGTGGGTTTTACTTGGTACGTGGATGTTTAATAAAGTCAACCTTAAGGATAAAAATATATAATGCTACTGTTTGTTGGTTTACCCCTTTTTTATTCTCTTTTTACCCCCTTTTCTGTTCTCTTTTTCTTTATTTGGGATAACAACCAATTTATTGTTTACATAAACGATGGATGAAAATAATTTTGCAGCCAAGGATTTATGGTAATGATATTTTTCAACATCTGTTGGCATTGCCGTTTTAAACATATTTAATATGTTGAATATTTCTGTTATATATTCGTCTTTGTTTGTTAATCCTCCTCGGCAACAATAATCTATCAACGTTGGTTTTAAATAATTTATGTTTCTTTTACAGTAATACTGGTCCTGTACCACTGTTTTATAAAATATTTTTAATTGGTGTACCTTCCATTTTTTCATCGATTCGCGAAGATTCGGATGCAACGCTTCTAGTAAGGTTAGTTTTGTTTCTGGCAATAAATATTCTTTAATGGTTCGTTGTATATCCAGTGGCAAATTATCAACTTTTTCGAATTTAAATTTTTCATATAATTGTTGTTGTTGTTTTGCGTGTAATATCTGGTTCATTTTTTCATTGCATAATTCTTGAAATTGTCTATGTACTAGATCTCCATACAATTTCGTGTTATTTATCCACGTTATCATTTCATCCTTTGTATTATTGCGATATTCTCCCAAATGTATATTCGGCACCAATTCCTGCAAATTACAAACAATTAAATCGTCAAAATTTGTTTTTTGATATACTCCATTTGTGGTTCGATGGGCCTTGTACGTAATCACGTTTTTGGGCAAAGGGTGTTTAGTTAATTCATTGTATACAGTTAACCTTTCTACTTCCATTTATATATTAACATCCTATTGTTTTATATTATTTACTATCTTATTGACTCATCCCCCCTTCTTCTATACTTTTATCTTTCATTATAATGCAATTTATATCTCACACCTGTATATAAATATGTCTTCCAATAAAAAAAGTGGGTCTTTTGATTTTAGCAGTCCTTTTGAAATACCTGTACAAAATGATTGTCTCAAAATGTTGAAACCATATGAAAAACGTTCCTATACTGTAGTTATCAATAATAAACATACACCTCTGAAAACATTTAAAAATATGATTCTGACACAAAAGATTACCATTCCGAAAGGAAAGAAGAGACAATATTTTATGACCTTTCAACATAAAGATGACTCGAATATAAAGACAAAGGCCTCGTTCGGGGAAGGTACCGATAATGAAATCACTATGGAAGCTATCTCTATTGATCAAGCAACAAATGATAAAGAGAAAAAATGTGTCCAAACTGTTCTTATGCATAAACAGGTTCCACTAGATGTGGAGAGAATGATCTTCGGTTGCGGTAAGAAAAAACATCGTCGTACAAAAAAACGCAATAAACATAATCGCCGGCGGTCTAAATTCACCCGCAGTAAAAAATCGTAATTTTAGATTTATTCGATTGATAATTTACTTTGCAAAGGTGTAAAAAACCCCCGCTGGCTATCCCCTTTCACAAACGTATGATTGCCATTTGTGATTACTGTGAATATCGGACGGCCGGTATTGTACAATTGATGAATTAGTTTCTCGCGTTTTCGACGGTCTTTTTCGCGATCTGATAATTTTCTTTTTTGCGGGGGGGTCAAATTTTTTACTTTTTCTCGATCATCTCGTAAAATAATATTTTGGGTTATTCCATCATCTTCACAATAACAATGATTGCAATATGGTGATGTACCGTCCCGACAATCGGCTAAAACTACATTGCAATGTCCACAATTTTCATCTATCTCCATTTCGGTATGTTATATAACATAAGTAGGTTTTATTCAATTCGTTTTACTAATGTATTTTCATTAAATTCTCCAGTTAGACGATCTCCGTTTTTATAAAGAACCTCTCCTGACCCATGCCATTTTCCGGCTTTCCACATTCCTTGATACACATCTCCATTCTTGTATTTGATTCTTCCATACCCGGTTATCTTGTTATTTGTCATGGCACCCACATAACGCGATCCGTCCTTGAATTCTATCTCAGTATTGGTCCAATTTAATTCATCTTCCGTCCATTTACCGATGTATTTTGTACCTCTCTTTGTAAAATATATGCCGCATCCACTTTTGATATTGCAATACCAATTTCCGGTATGGACATTGCCGTTTTTATAATAGAGCGTTCCTAAACCACTTCTCTCTCCGTTTAATTGCTGACCAATATATACATCTCCATTATCATAGACTTGCATTGATACATCTATTGGATAATCCTTCAATACAAACTGTTCTTCAGGAAAATCGATTGCATCTTTAGACACCTTTTTCACTACTGTAGATTGCATCTTGTTGTTCTTCTTGTTCTTGGTGTTATTCTTCTTCTTCTTCTTCTTCTTCTTCTTCTTGTTGTTTCAATTTTTGTCTTTTATAATTTTTTATTGTTATATAGTAAATGAAACGTACTCACAACAAAAAACTCACCATCAAAAATAATAAAAAAAGAAATACATACAAAAAAAGACGTACAATGCGTCGGAAAAAACTAGGCGGCGATAATAATATAAAAAATTATATGCCTTCTCCTCCTAGTCATAAACCGGTACCTAGGGTCAATCGCAGTAATGCGAGAAAACCGGTACCTAGGGTCAATCTCAGTAATGCTAAGCAACTCAAAATAGATAAGTTTGTTAACAACGAGCTTGCTAAACTTAAACCAAACGACGATGCATACCGAGTTTTCAAAAATGCGACGATTGCTGCTAGTCTACCTGTTATTAAAAAAAAGAACTAGGATTGAAACACTCTTCGGAAACTTCGGAATGAAAATTGATACTGGTTGACGATATTTTACTAACGACATTATACATCCTAGTGCGCCACTATGCAAATCTTTGTGAAAACTCTTACCGGTAAAACCATTACTCTTGAAGTTGAACCTTCGGATTCGATCGACAATGTCAAGGCGAAGATTCAAGACAAAGAAGGCATTCCACCGGATCAACAGAGACTCATCTTTGCCGGCAAACAATTGGAAGACGGACGGTCATTGTCTGACTACAATATTCAAAAAGAATATACATTGCATTTGGTATTGCGTCTTCGCGGCGGGGTACGCTGCATTCAAAAATGCTGACCAAGAACGCGATACGTAAATAATGAACCTGTTATTTAATTTACACCTTTTTCTCATTTATAACGCCCATTATTTATAAAATTGATTAGTTTATACATCATATAACAATACGATATAATTTATAATGACGGTACTAAATGTCCACAGCAAATATATTGATAAACGAATAAATGCTATTACAAAAAATAATAAATGGAATTCAAAATTCATAGACACTTCTCACGAAGATTTTATAAAGGATTATGCTTCAAATGTATTTACAAATTTAGTACATAATACATTTACTAACTCATATATTAAGCAATTTCCTTGTGGTGAATGTAATAGTCCATCAACTGAAAGGTGTCATGGAATAGGGGAAGAAAGACCTTTGCTGATAAAAAGAGCATTAGAAAAGGTTTGGAGTGATACAACAAAACCTATTATTATGAAGGAAATTATAATAGCATTTTTAGAAGAACATAAATATACAAAATTTACATTCAAGTGTCGCGATTGTCATAGGAACGAGAAAAAATTGGGCGTATGAAATGAGAAAAGGTGTAAAAAATAATAATAAATTTTTTTATTATTATTTGAATTGATTCTTAATGCTTTATTGATGGTTGGTTTTTGCCACCACGGAGTTTGAGAGTTTTTGCGGCCTTTCTTGTTCCACGCAATGCTCCCTTGGCTACCTTTCTTGTTCCGCGCAATGCTCCCTTGGCTACCTTTCTTGTTCCGCGCAATGCTCCCTTGGCTACCTTTCTTGTTCCGCGCATGGCTCCCTTGGCTACCTTTTTTGTTGCTCCTACCGCAGTACTTCCCACTTTCTTCACCAATTTGGTAGCATTTGTTAAACTTTTTAATAAAAATCCTCCTCCCTTTTTGTTATGTTTTGCTAAATTTGTAGCCGTCAATCCTCCTTTCATTCTTTTATATATTTATCATATAAAATAATCTTTGTTTTATTTTACACAACGGAATGCATATGCCATTATTCCCACAGCCACCAATCCTAACGCCATTCCTGTATGATAATTTCTCTGCATTTCTTTGTACATTGCCAACCACGCTTTAATTTGTTCAGGCGATTTGATGTGATCTAACATCATTTGCTTCTTCGGTGTTAATATATAATAAAAATAATTCACCACAAAACTTATTAAGATCGTCTGACATACTAAAGCAGACGTGGAATACTTGACTCCAAGTAATTGGGTGTTTATCAAATACAACATCAAAGCCAGTAATAAACCCAATATATAACCGGTGTAATAAATCTGGGTGCGGTCTTCCACGATCTCACCATACACTTTTCTTAAATGATCGGGTAATTGTTTTTCATATGTTTGCACCACCTCACTTTTTACTGTGGAGTTTGTATGATATATCATTCCAATAATGAATGCTGTAGACACCGCGCAACTCGTTCGACAAACCATCTTTTTCTATAGTTTATGAAGATATTTTATATTAACTTGTCGCCTTTTCTTTGGAAACAACCTTCGGTTTTCTTTTTTTTACGGGTTTTTCCTCTTCCTTGGGGTCTGTTTTTTGTTTGGTGATCTTCTTTTTTACAGACGACGGAGGCACGTCGATCGGGACTTCAATGTTGATCGTCGTAATCTCTTCACCCGAGTCTTCGTCTTCATTCGCCATTCTTTCGCTGACTTTTGCAAACAAATCCTCTCGGGTTGGCAATTTCGGTGTATGTTCATCCTCGTCTTCTGATTTATCCTCATCGGTTTTGTGGCTGGCTACAATGCGCGCGGCTGCATCTAGCTCACGCATATTCATATTGAATACGTTTTTCAACTTTTCCAAATACACAATTCCGTCCATCAACTCTTCTTGGGTACGATGAATCCATTCCATTGCGGAAATTCCGGGCGTATCCAGAATCTTTACATAATTCTGCATTCGCGGATTATCACTCTCTTCTAAACAATTTCGCAAACTTCCGTTTTCATTGTCGCTCATGTCTTTGTATAAAGGGTCTACTTTGTTTATCGCATAATGTTTATATGTTTTTGAAAGAATATTTATTTATGCGTTGGGTTGTCTTTTATACGTTTTGTTTTGCGATGGATAATTCTCGAAACGTCTTCTCCTGTGGAATTATGTAGTTTTTGAATGACTCCTGCTTCATTACAATATTTGTTGTCTACATAAACAACAATTATTTGCTATATTACGGTTTGATAATATTGATTTTTTATAACAAAGTAAACACACTTTGTGCCCACACTTGGGTATGATGTAATTTGTTGTACTTATTGGATCATAACAGATTGGACACTCATCTCCTCGTATGATTTGGTTCGTTTTTATCTCGTCTATTGTTTTTGTCATCTCGCAAAGACGCATTTTCATTTTGGATTCTTCTATGCGGCCGCGCAAGTCGGATTGTATATCATTTATACTTGGCATATAAATGATATCATATGTTTTATGTAAAAGATATTTGCTCATTTTCGGTGGTTTATTACTATTCTGTTTTCTTTAAATTTTCTTCAATTTTTTTGCTCTTCCTGCGGCGCTTCTTTGAGGTCCAGCGCTTTTTTGAGGTCCAGCGCACTACATCGGTGTGGCCATTGTCGGAGGCCACGGATATGGGAGTATCGCCTTTCTTATCGGCCTTGTTCAACGTCTCGGCGGGTCCTCCAGTGCTCGAGCCAGGCTTTGACAGTATCGCCTCTATTATCGGCCTTGTTCACATCTGCCCCTTGTCTCATGAGATAAATCACTACATCGCGGTGGCGCCCGGCGGCGGCCCGGGCTATGGGAGTCCTGCCATCGTTATCGGCCTTTTAGACATTGGTCCACACAATGACTATAATCATTGACATTATCATTACAGGAAGCCTGGCAACCTTCTGCGTTCTCCTTGGCACGAACTCTGGCTAATTCTTTGGCTTGCGCTGCTTTAACATCTGCTAATCCTTCGGCTCGCGCTTTTTCGGATACTTCAACATCTGCCCCCGCTTTTTTGAGGGCCTCCACTACCTTGCGGCGGCCATTGTAGGAGGCCCACCATATGGGAGGCAGGCCATCGTCATCGGCCATGTTCACATCTGCTTTATTTTTTATGAGTTCGTTTACTACATCGAGGCGGCCATTGTTGGAGGCCCGGTGTAGGGGAGTCATGCCGCTACTGGCCTTGTTCACATCTGCCTCCGCTGCTATGAGAGCCTTCACTACCTCGAGGTAGCCCTTCCCGGAGGCCAAGTTTAGGGGAGTAGCGCTCCACCCGTCCTCGTCCTTGTTCGCATCTGCCCCTTTTTTCAAAAACAATTGTACTATGTCTAGTTTATTATAGCCAGCTGCATATGCAAGCAATCCATTATTGTCTATATATTTTGCGTTTAATCCTTTAACAAAATTCCGTGGGTTGAAACTGAAACGTTTGGTTAATTCATCAATATTTCCATCATCGATCTCATTTTTTATATTTTTAAGCTTTTCATCATGCCCCCCCCCTCTCTTCTTATATGTTCTACGTCTATTCCGCACTTTTCGCTTTTTTCCTAAACATTTCTTT
>Ga0257127_1000398_pt1 | contig 38662 bp, 41 predicted proteins | sample SI060_135mmetaG_FD_190152 | JGI IMG/M metagenome (GOLD analysis project Ga0257127, IMG submission 190152) | Marine microbial communities from Saanich Inlet, British Columbia, Canada - SI060_135m | ecosystem: Environmental > Aquatic > Marine > Inlet | place: Canada: British Columbia | collected... | reverse complement strand
GAATGATCCAGAAAATACACGTTTCGCTAATCAATCAGTGCAACCGATGGCGGGAAACATTTATCGATAAAAAAAACATTAAGGAAAAAATGCAAAATAAAGAAACCATGTGTCACCGATACACCGACATGGTTGCCCGAATATGCAACGTTTCGCCACACACCAACCAAGCTATGTTGGCGAGAATCAAGAAAGCGTGGATCGAACTTGTCGCAGAAGAAAATACATTTAGACTAATTTAGACTAATTTAGACTAGACTAGGCATATAGTCAACTATTAACACACGTTCGAAAAGACAATTCTACACATATTGTGATATTTCGAATGAATATACATCGTCCATATTTAATATAATATTTGTTTTTTTCTCATAAAAAAAATATTACGTATTAGTATAACTATGTCTTCGCTTTACTTTACTGACAAAACCAAGTCTGCCACCAACGTGGCCGAGGCGACCGATAATGTCACTGTCATCGACAGCTCAAGTCCCGCCTACGGTGCTAAGATAACAACTGGAGCTAGCGATAAGTTAGTTATTGACATTTGTGCTGCCGCAAGTGTATTCACTAACAAAGCTGATGCTAATGCCGTTAAAGTGCGTGTAGATGTATATGCAAATCAAGACGATGCGGGGCCCGAGGCGATCCACGAAAGTAATGGTATTTTCATGGACGATATTTGCGGTGCTCCTGGCACTGGCCCAGGTGTGCAGATGGATTCGGATGACAAAAAAAACCCATCTCCTTTCTTTTTACACGAAGTGACGACCGGCGTTACCGGCGATGCCGTCCGTTTGACCATGCAGGGTGGTGCCATTCAAAATGGTAAACGTGTGGTTGTTTTTGTCGACAGGCTCGGCAAAACTAGCCCAATTGACAACGCAGCTGCCGATATCATGGCTACTGTATCCACGACCACCGCCGGTAGACCTCTTATTAACGGTGGTCCCATTGGTGAGGATCAGGCCATTCCCGAATTCCGTGGTCAGATGGTCAAGACAACCGGAACCGCAGGTATGATAAGAGTAGTAACAGACACTCCACTTTACGCCCAGGGAGGTGATGGTATCGGTCTTGGCAGTGTGGGGTTCAAGATTAAGGATGTTAGTGTACCGGGAGGCGCCGAGGTAAATAACTCTGTCACCAGTGCTAACGCTAACGAGGTCCTCAACGGTGATGGAACTTATCAATACGATATATCTTCTATCACTAATGTCACTGATGCAACCGTTGCTAACAAGTCTTTCGTGATCTATACATATAACGTCACTGACGATTTCTCGGTCTCGAAAAATTGGAGTGTACGAATGGCTCCCGCCAAATCAAAAATTAATTTTGACAACAAGCCTGCATCTATTGGCGGTGCTACCATCACCGTCGATGCTGATGCATCAGGCAAGCCAATGCCCGCCTGGAGAGAGGGTAAGAAGGCACTTGTCACCCTTAGTGCCGCCCCCAGCACTCCTAATGGAGAAGCTTCTATCACTAAATACGAGGCTCGCTACCTGACCAGAGCACAAGCTGATGCCATGCCTGATCCCTTCCACATTAACTTTGATGCGGTCGCTGCTAAGCACCCCAATCAAGTCGCATCTAATACGACTATTTGCAACAGTTTAGTGCCCCCCCGTCTCGAGAGAAATGTTCTTCTTACTTTACCCGAAAACTCCGTAATGAGACAAGATGGCACAAAAGATCTTGCCACCCGTTATGGTGTGTTTGTTCGTGCGTACACGACGAAAGATGGTATCGATCTTGCAGGCGAAGACGCTGCCGATGTGTCCAACACTTTTTTCAACACAAATGATGATGCTTCTCTTGGTTTCTTCGTGTCTGGTACCCCTGCGGCCCCCACTGGTTCTATCAAGACTGGCACTAATGTTCTTGCAGATACTACTTTCACTGACACTGGCGCCCGCAAGGATGCCAGTATGAACAGTTCTTTCGCAATTAGCTACAGCGCCTTCAATCGTGATCAGCGTGGTGACAACTACGACGCTTTCCGTTACGCTGTTGTTCTCGCTTCCGATGCTCAATACGGAGCAACCCTTGCTGATTCGAGTTTCGTGTCGATTACCCAAACCTATAATGGTAATGCGTTACCCCAACTTCTTAACCTTAGTGGTGATTTGGTAAAGAACGAATATAACACACAGACCAGCGTATGGGACGCGCGTGACTCAACCAACCGAAACGTGTCAAACGGAACCGAGTTGGCCATCGCATATGCCTTCGATAACTCCAACGGTATTGGTCAACGCACTGCATGGACTACTTTCACCCCATCCACCATGACTAACAATAACAATCTTTTCTCCCTTGATCCTTCCACTAACAATATTAGCGCTGGCACCAGAATCGGTTCTGGATTTGGTGAATCCACTGGTAATAGAGATTCCAATACTAAACAATTAATTCTTGACAACAACACTCAATACAGAGCTCTGGACTCCATTCTGAAGACCGATACGATCGACTTATCCCAGGATAATAACTCTATCGCGTTCGGGTTCTCTCAAATTGATGCATCCAACGCCCTGTTGAAGAGTCAAGGAAAGGCATACAAAGTGTCGACAGAGTTAGATGGTGGCGTGTCTGCCAACCAAATACGTTATTTCGTCAACAAGTCCGCTGCAGGAACAGAGCCAACTGGTGGTGCCGCGGCACGCACATTCGGAGAGCCTGGAAAAGATCTGTCTGGCACCAGTGTACTAAAGCCTGTTATTGCAGAATTCGCACAGACCGTGGCTGCCACCAGAGATACCAATCGTCTTACCGTGTCTAAGGGTTATGATACAACTGGTAACCTCACTAATTTAAAGAGAGGACAGCGTTACGATATCTGTTTCGGTATTCAGAATATCAACGGTCTCAACGATGTATCCAACGCCGTTGTCAAAGGTTTCGCTCCTATGGGCCCAATCCAGGCAGTCAAGCAAGTCCGTTATGGTTCTGCTGTCTCGCAGCTCGACGGAAATGGTAATGCAACGTTTGATGTCTCTTTTGTTGATCTTTGTGGTGCCGCCCAACACGGTGGTCATCTTATCACTAAGTATGAATACCGCGTGACTCAATACCAAGGTGATCTGAGTAAAACTGTAATCCTTAAGAATGCTACGCCCATCGCTGCAGACCCCAACAAATTTTTCGGAACTAGTATTGGATCCGAAGGTAAATATGGTGCTGGTACTGCTCTTGGAGGTTTCCGCACTGAATCAGTTACTACTGATCAAAACCAGGCTTTGCCTGGTTGGCCCATTAAGTTTTTCATTAAAGCTGTGGCCGAGGTCGCATCTAGTGGGAACAACAGTGCAAAGCAATCGAACCTGATCCATAATGTTGACGGTGTGGAGCAATCTTCTCCCGAGGTTGAGATCACTATTCCCGGACCTATATTACCAAACAACGGCCCTAACGACGAGGTTCGGTCATTGACCGCCGTCGGTAAGGATGGCGGTATTAAGGTGAGTTTCTTCCAACCCGAAATTGGGGTCCAGGTAGGTAAACCTACTCTCGCGAAATACACGATCTTCCAATACGATATGTCTCTCACCAGCGTTAATGGTAATCAAACACCTTATGTTGCCATGACTAGAGTCGAGAAAAGCCTGGCTCTACCTGCCGACTTGCAAAAATCTTATCTTGAGGTTGATATGCCAGCTACTAATGGCAAGGCATACGTTATCGCCGTCCATTCTCACTGGAAATTCGGCCCGAATAATGATGATACTCAGTCTAGCAAGGGTGTATACAGCAGTAACCTGGCAAGTGCTAGTAATGACAGCGATGTTAGTAGCGGTAATTTCGCTTGGAACAATAACATCAAGGGCTATACTTTGCCAGCCGCAATTGGACCCTTGTCGATTGGAACCGGCGCCGCGCCCAGAATAGTAACCGTTCCCTTTGGCAAGCCAGCAATCATCATCACCGATACTGCTCTCCAGTTCATGGATAATGGTGATCGTCTGTCTTCGGCCGCCCTCATCCAAATTGACCCTAAGGATGGTGACCCCAACAGTCAGACGCCTAACAATACCACTGCATTCTACTTGGATCTTTGTGGTCAAGCCGTAACCTTAGCCCCGGCGGCATTCACTGGAGATATCCATGTCACTACACAGAAGGATTCTAATAATCTTCACGATACCAACAACAAGGTATACGATGTTTCCGCTATTTCTATTCTTGGTGCAAACTGGGCAGGTGAGTCTAATTTCGTTATTGTCCAGAACAGCTTCGGTTCTACCTACACGACAAACATAAAGGGCGATGTATAAATCACTAGATAACTAGTATAATAAAATAACTAACACATAATATTTATGTACTTAACTGCATAATTATTATGTAATCGTGATCAATAAGATCGATTATTTATTTCTTAACCAACTTGGCACGAACGCTTTTATGGGTTCTTTCGCCTTGTTGGTAATTTCGTCTGGATGATATAGGACATCGGGCATATGGATGGCTTTCTGTATTTTCTGGGGTGAGCGGTCTTGTTTGGGATGTTTGACGGGTTTCGCTTGCACTTTCATGTATTCTTTTGGTAACCTGGGTGAAAATCTATCAGTGTAGCTTCGCGTTGATCCGTCTGTGACTGGCATTCTTTCCATAGTGTATGCCTTGTTTTTCGGGTTATTTGTGAACTTGATGGGGTTGTCAATTTCTGGCGGTGCAATTTTCGTTGCCATTAAGGATTGGCTTCCAAGTAGTTTTGCGTAGTGTCTTTGTTTATTCATTAGTTCACTGTTATTGGTACGGTTAGTGTTAGCGTGGAGTGCTTGGGTGTTTATCGAGTTCATCACTACTTTATTTGGGTTGTTTGCCTTTCTTTGGCTGGTTGTTTCGTTTTTCTTGGCACTTCTGTGGGTTTGGTAGTTCGTGGTTAGACTACTTGGGCGCGTTCTTGTGCGGAGCGTGTCAAAGTTGATACTAAACTGGCTATCGTAAGAATGTTCGGTAATTTCGCCGTCATCCGACGCCACTGATCTGGTGCTTATGGGGCTAGAAGATCTAGATGTCGCTCGTGATGTGGCTCTGGAAGTCGCCCTGGAGATGGGTCTGCTGTACCCAGGTAGTCCTAAATCAAACATTATACTATATTATATATCTATATTTGTACGATATGAATATCACGCGGCGTTACAGTCCTTTTAGTATACTCGTCACCGTGTGAAAGAAAAAGAATGCGAGCATTCCGCCTATGATTGCTCCGCATATGACTTGATCAATGTAATGTTTTCTCGCGACTATACGCTGTGTGCACGTAATGAGTGTAAGTATTGCGAAGATTGTCGTGATTATCGTCTGGTTGTATGCTAACCAGATGTAGACGAGACTGAATACCGCCGTCTGTGCGTGTCCTGATGGCATTCCATATCTATGTGCGTCGGATGCTTGTTCGGCGAAGGATGGTGGGTATTTCAAATCGTTTGGGTTTTTGGATGTGTCCATGCATGCGCTGAGCATGCTTGTGCTTTTTTTTCTGTCTGGTCTCCTCTGTTTAATAATGAGTTTCATAATGGGGTTAATGAGTGTGTTTAACACAAAGCCTGCTATGTATGCCTGGGTTGTGACAACTTTTGCTTTCATGATAACGAGCGACGCGATGAACATAATAAAGGGTCCGTATCTTCCCAGCCTGTGTAGAATAGATCCGCTGGCAAACATTGTCTGTTGTACATTAGGTATATTTTAATTTGCATGCCAACAGGGGTGTATAGTAATCAATGTAGGTGCTTGACGGTGTCTACATTGATATAGGGTTGTTTTCTATAATCTAGACGCGAATGTGTTCCCGCCCTTTTCTTGCGAATAATGTTCAACGAATTCGCATAAATATTCGAACATTTGTTTTGATCCGGAGATATGTGTTGAATATGCGTATCTGGTTGTAATAAGCGGTAGAGATACGAAAAAGGAATGTTCGCCCGAAGTGGTCGTTTTATGCGAAATATCGATGATGTCATAGTCGGTTTCTGCTTTTCTGTAAACGGCGTGATTAGCAGAACGTTTTAACAATTCCCAGTTGTCGTCGATGAGTAAGGCGTCGATATCAAGAAGTGGATCTTCGGTTTCTTCATTAATTTCGCGTGTGGCAATAAAATCAAGCGCTGGCGTTTTGAACATGTTTGTAAGTTTGGATAACTATACTTGTATTCCATAACAGCTCTATATCATTTATATAATGTTGTGTTGTCTCGCCTTTACATTTCCCAGGAGGTTCCTGCATAGTATTCTGAATGTGTCTTGTCTCTCTTTATTTGTCCTGACATTGTTCCTATGCGTCCAAAGAAGAACTGGATAAGGTTTGATGTGGGGTATACCTTGGTGGTAAATACCACCCAGTGGATTTCTGCTAGTGTAAATATCGCGAACATGAATAGCAGGGTTTTGAAGTGGGAATCTACGCAGAAGTTTTTATTAAATGGATTGAATACGTAGATCATGAGCAGGCAAACTAGTGCGATGGTTAGTTCGTTTGCTATATCTTTTACATGAATAAATCTCTTGAATATGTTTGTGTCCGTTTTATTATTTCTCTCTTCGATGTAACAAAAGATAGCTGAGGATATAAATATTATTTTGGAAATTACCGCTACAGAAAGAATACTGTGGTACCAGGTGTCAAACTCTATTTCGGATTTTACTGCTCTGGACATATTTTTCAAAAAGGATCTCATTTTTTTAGATTGTTACGTGTGATGTAGTCTATATAGTAACAATATAAAATAAATACGGTAACCCACTTAAAGACGTTTGTGTATAGTAACCTAGCCTCCCATGTGCCTGCGAGTGAAGAGTGTGGTCTTCTAGGGTTTCATAAAATACACTGTCAGACCATAATAAGTAAGGAGATGAACAAATACATGGGAGCGTGTATTATGGTTATATATCAGTGTATCTAAAGAATAGGTAAGTGGTGGGTGTGTATAGGATATGGGTTTGTATGTGTAATTAAAATGTAAAGAGCATTCTTCTAACATTTCTTTTTCTCCGGGTTTAGCTCAGTTGGCAGAGCAATTGACTGTAGTGGTTTCACGCGTTATCGTGTGCGATGTAGTTATCGATAGGTCACCTGTTCGAATCAGGTAATCCGGAAATAGCACTGTAAGCAAGCATGTGTGTCGTGTTTATATGTGTGCAAAGATCTGAATACATCTTTAAACTGTTCAATGCACCGATGTCCGAGTGGTCTAAGGAGCCAGACTTAAGACCTGGTCTGCCGTGGGTTCGAATCCCGCTCGGTGCAACCCTCTTGTATATGGGTTAAATATACTACTTCTCCTATAGTGTAGTGGTTATCACTCTTGACTTTGAATCAAGCGACCCCGATTCGATTTCGGGTGGGAGAAAATGTTAGCATTTGTATATAAAATGGGTTAGCTACCCATCAACCCGGTTAGCTCAGTCGGTAGAGCGCACGCCTTTTAAGCGTGTGGTCGTGGGTTCAAGCCCCACATCGGGTGAAGGATTGGTTGACGCCTTTATAAAAGTTGCCACGGTGGGAAAGGGAAATAGAGGGATATTCCATTTAACGATGGTACTATTGATTACTGGTAACCATAATGAAGATTAAGTTTACTTGCGATCAGCAGTTAGTATCTCATGGTCTTAAGCGAGGTGGGGGGCTTAAGATAGACCTAATATGTCTGTAAACTATTTTTGTTCTTATAGCTCAGTTGGTTAGAGCATCGGTCTTATGAGCCGAAGGTCTGCGGTTCGAGCCCGCATTTGAACACAGGACCCGAATATGTCTTTAAACTGTTCAACTGGGGGGCAGCAATATCACATAAATATATTTAAAACGAATGCCCTATTAATATTTGGCTAGGGGCATTCGGCTAGGTGCTGTCTATGTTAAAGAGTGGGTGGCGACTTTAACCAAAGCCTTCTTAGCTCATCTGGTTAGAGCATACGCTTAGTAAGCGTAAGGTGGTGGGTTCAAGTCCCACAGAAGGCTTATATGTGTGTTATTTGTAAAATGTAAGTTGTAATTAATCATAAATAATCAATTATTTAAATATATATTTAAAGATATTTGGAATAGTGTATTAGGATGCGTGGGGCATTCCTGCTTTCATAGCTCAGTTGGTTAGAGCATTCGACTGTTAATCGGGAGGTCAGAGGTTCGACCCCTCTTGAGAGCGTGTATATCTTTATTTTGAGATATGTCTATAGCTAATAGCTGTGGACATATTTATGCAGGGTTGTATTATTTACTTTCTGGATTTTCTTTTACCACCAGTTTTTTTGTGGCTTTTATTTTTGCGAGTTCTGTTCTTTCTGCAGTGTTTCTTTCCTTTACGGGTGACAACTTTGCACCCACGCACGCGTCTGCACTTCTTACTAGTTTTTTTTCCACGGCATAAGGATCTTCCCATGTTATATGGTACCGTTGGAAAATAAATTGAACGTCGGTTCGGTGAAACATCTAAAGCAACTAATAAATTATTAACCCAATAATCGCACTAAAGTATTTCAAAGAATGACTGATGTTGTTTGTAGTGATGTTTCGACCCATGCTTACACTCCTTCTCATTGCGATCATCGTGGTATCGATATTCATGATACCGTGGACAAGAATACCCAAGTATTACTTGAAAATGATAGACACGGTAACAATGTCGGGACCGAGGCCGATGCAGATGAATTACCTCGTTCCGACGAACCAGACAACAGTAGTGACAATGTCATACCAGGTAAACTCGGATCACACGAGACCCACTCTGCTGTGGGAAACAACCAACCTGACAAAAACATCGATCGTGAACATTCAGATACATCAGAAGAAACGGAACATCGAGACGCAGATGTAACAAATAACACCGGCAACTCACACTATTACCGCAATCGCGAAAAAATCTTAGCTTATGCAAAGATTAGATATCGTGAAAACAGGGAGAAGCTGTTGGCTTATTCTAAACAATACCAAAGCGAGAGGAAAGATCGTGTGAAAGAAAGAAACGACACCTATTATATCAAAAACAGAGACCGACTTCTCAGAGATCGTTCGGAGAAGATCACCTGTAGCGATTGCGGGAAAACAATCACCAAGGGATCTCTATCGGGTCATTTAAAAACGAAGTATCATTTGAAACGTCTAGAACAGAACAAACCAGTAGAGGAAAATACGTCTCCTATATCAGAAGATCTTGATAACAAGGTCGCAACAGTAACAGCACCATCAGTAACAGCATAATCTGCAAAACTAATTATACAAAAATAAAAATATTTAGGGTCATCCCTGAATATTTTTTCTCTTCTTATATATGATATTACGCAACTTTATTTTACCCATCCCTGTCGCCTCGCAGGAAATTGAAAGCGATGCTTGATACATACCCTATGACAACTAACAATTATTCAACACTTGTGAATTTTATTGTCTCTAACAAGTAATAATGGTGAAAAACACAACAGGCGGAAGCAAACACAAGGGACAGGCGCGTAAAAATGTTATAGGAAGAAACTCCAATAACTCGCTGCGTCTAGTAGAAAACGACGGAGAGTGCTATGCCCATGTCGAAAAAATACTGGGCGGCCCACACATGCACGTTACTTGCATGGACGGAAAAACTAGACTGTGCACTATTCGCGGAAAGTTTAGAGGAAGGGGAAAGCGAGATAATCGACTAGACTCGGGGACTTGGGTCATGGTTGGGTTACGCGACTATGAAACCGTTCGCGAAAGTGGTACTAAACTGGAAAACTGTGACCTGTTGGAGGTATACAAGGATGGAGACAAAGACAGACTGAGAAATACCGCACGAGGCGAAAATTGGACGAACTTTGTAGCAAGAGATATGGAAAGATCGCACGTAGGAAAAGATGCCAGCGCAGATACATTCCGATTTGTCACCGACGAAGAAATTGAAATGGATGACTTTATTGCGAAATCAGTTGAGACATTTCAAGAACAAAACATTGACGATGACGACTACAATCTCTGCGTTGAAGATGATACTCCAACAAAATTAAACAAAAATATCATTATCGGAAGACCCACTATTCTTGATGAAGTCCGCGAAACAGAGGAGGATGTCGAGATAGATGATATTTAGATACAAAACATAAAACGCAAAACACAACACAAATAAAAATGATGCCTATGTGCTCATTTTTATTTGTTATCACTTTATGCAAACAGTATAGAGCTGCTACCAGCTAGTATATAGTATAATACATTACAATAACAACTTAGTTTTTAGTACCTACCTACTGTGATACTTTCGCATATGTCTGGATCTTCTACGCACGTGTATCGACCGCCTCACACAAGAAATCCTTCTTGGGCATCGTCCCTCAATAAAAAAACAAACAATGGAAACAGATCCATATCGCGACCATCTGTTATTGATACTGGGATTGAATCATTCCCAGAACTTTCAGATACTTCCAATCAAAAAGAACAAGTCAATATCGAACAGGATGAAACAAACTCTTTCGTGAAAAGATTACAACAAACAGATACAGAAAATGATGAAAACCGGGTCTCCGAAACAAGTTCGTTGCTTGAAAAAGGATGGATTGAAATTACTTCAAAAGATGTTCGAAACATGCATACGACCAAATCAAGGAAAGATAATGCCGAGTTAGTAAAAGAACAGAAGGATCCATTTATTTACGATTTACTATGCAGAGACAAATATATTCACTCGTTAAACGACGAACAGTACAAAAAATTAGCTAATGCGAAAATGAACGAACTAGTGAAACTATACAAAAAGAATACCGCAGAGTTTATATCTGTATATGGAATTGAATATTATGAACACATTCACGGATATCAACCTGTATACGGAAAAAGAATAATGCGCCATTATAGATTTACCGATGGAAACGAAAGCGACTCTGTAGAAGTTTATAACGAATACTATACGGACGATGAGGATGACGTTTACCAGAATGACGCGGGCAACGACGAAGATGAAAACATTGACGAATACTAATTGGAGATCTTTAGTTAAGATACTACAGATTAGTTTGATTTTATAAGATATTATACACGCACTGTGTATACTATATTATACATTTAGATCATATTAGATATGGATATTGACACGATTTCTGATATAGACGATGATACCGACACCGAACCTGTGCAACTCGATATGAAATGGTTAAGTGACATTGAACAGCACAACAACGACTATGGAAAATTCTACAAAGACGACATCTTTACAATGAATGTCGTATTCATCCACGCCAACTTTGATAAAAATATTGAACATGTATCCTCCATGAAGGTCGATCTAGAAAATAAAAATATATTCACACAACACGAACTTGCGAATATTATTCAAACTAAAAATAAAGTAAACAAGACGAAGTATCGTCTTACATCGGCGTACTTATATAACATTGACATTGAACCAGATGATTTACTCAGTTTTATCAAAAAACATACAAATCCTGCAAGTGAACAATTTTTTAATAAACTTGATCTTGCCAGGGATATTATCATACATCCTACTATCGCACAGTTTCACAAAATGAACACCCTTTACCTAATTATGGGAGAACGACGCGAAAAGGACGCCAAAGCTAATGAGGGGCGAACGCGAAAAATAAAACGAGTAACTTTTCATCCAGATATAAAACAGACACGGAAAAGAATGTACACCAATGTAAATACGGGATCTTAGATGGATCGAGGCGGGTGAATGGGTGTGCGGGAGAGAGACATTGAAAGATTATGCATATCGCACACTAAACTCAAAAATACAAGAATAATCTTGTCCGCCAAGATTTACCAACTCGCCATATTTATTCAATACTTTCATATGCAATCGATCGATTGTCACTGGGCCGAAATAATCTCGTCGAGGCTCAAAGTCCGCCATGTACATCCGAAGACCCAGATTGGACGGTGTCGACATAGGAATGCGAGCAAATAATGTGTCCCCGATATAGCTTTTTTGCGTGGCAGATACGATACTATCTGACACATAATTGTTGTTGAAATCATTTACATCGATAAAAACGTAATCCTGAAGCTTATCATTGTATGAAGCCTCGCTTACCGTTGCTGCCTTATAATTATACTGGGTTCCATTTGCACTTGTAACATCTGTAAAGATGTCGTCACCCGACACCGTATAAGACGCAGCTCTAAACCCAAGTGTCCAACCTAAACCATCGCGATATATCTCTTGAGAAGTACCTGCCGTAGGACTATCGTCACATGAAACCAAGTCAGACTGTGCAGTGTATGTTGGGAACGATAATGTATACTGGAAATCAGGAGAGTACTGTTCAGGGTTTGTATCGGAAAATGGGTAAAACATTCCTCCCCCGTCTTTTGGCATTTTTGCTCTTACTATACTTCGCCTGGTTACGGCGTTAATATCAAACACCAGGTATTGCAATCCAGTTGTGCTATTACTCATAATATTGTTAATCGTTACAATCAAAGTTTCTCTAGAATAATCTCCAGGAGGAACTGTGAGTGTATTTTTTGTATCAGGAATACTTTTTAGGGTTTTTGTCTCGATATACATTTGGTTTCGATTGTCGGTGTCAACTATATTGTATATGTAATTTGGAAGCTCGATCGATGTCATGCGCATAGATACAATGCGATCGATTTTTTTGGGAAAAAACACAGTGAATGAGTTTGCGTTCTCAGTGGGCTTCTTAAACACACTGTCCACACATACCTCCATCTTATGGGTTCGCCTATAAAATGGATTGATGTCACCGTCGCCCCCAGGAGTAGAATCTAACGGTTTCTCAAGCGTCGTTGCATGTTTGTTCACTACAAGCGTTTTGGGGTAGTACTCTTGGGTATTCTTTGCAAGAATACCCTGGTCATCATGTTCTTCTTCGCCATCGTCATCTGAATACTCGGTCGATATCTCGTAATCGTTGGTCATTATTTCTTGTCGAAAACGGGGGGACCGAAAAACTGCGGTTTGGGCATCTCGGAAAAAAGTTTGCATCAACGGATTACGTCGACTTGTTTGAAAAAACTCGGTCATCTTTTCATTCGCAATATATGCAGTGTCGCTATCTTCTATTCCAAATATATCGTATAGTTCCGATAGACTGTAATTTCCCACGTTATAATCAAAAGTATTATCAGATTTGGACATTCAGATTGATATACTTATTCACTATATTATAGCAAGGAGATACTTTATATTGTTAATTCTATGCTTATATTGATACATTTATTTTTGGGTTGATGCTGATGCTGATACTGATGCTGATCCTGATGCTGATACTGATGCTGATGCTGATGCTGATGCTGATTGACTATTATCGGAAAACATACGAATGAAGATACTGCGAATATCGTGAATAATATGAACATCGGACGGCTTTCTCTTATCCGTGAGAAGCTTCTTAGACATTTTTGTTAAACCCGCACCACGTTTCATATGGGTCTTCCCCGTAAACACTAGCTTTTCAATCGTTTCAATTAACTGTGGATTGTGTCGAACAAGAATATCTCGGTCTAGTCGATACTTTCCACTGTAAACGTATCGATTGTAGTTTTTGTTCTCGTATACCGACTTAGGATCGCTAAAGCTTGGATATACGCGTATTGAACCGATCCCCTCTATTCTATTGGTATCATTGTTCATTTCAATTACATAAGCACTCGACATCATGTTTATATGGTGCGTCACTTGAAGAGGTGCACCATATATGCAACCAGATATATTCATTTTATTACGATACGTTTCATTTTCATTCCAGGTTTCGCTATTGAAACGCGATGTTAATAAATGTATGTTAGGGTTGTCTTTGAATACAATCTGTTCTCTGGGTTCTGGGACTGCGACTGGCACTGAGACAGACTGGGATTCCATGGTGTAGTCTACCTGCTAAATAACTATTAGCACTATTATTGTTAATTGTTATTCGCGATAAGAAAACATGTTGTTTTCAATTTACTACCACACACATATCCATATTTACGTCAACATATTTACATCAACATGTATACTGCACACATAGACATAATCGAAACAGTTATCATACCAAATGCATTCATACTATTTTTCTGTTCTAGAGGATTTCCATGTTCATCTTCATGTTCATTAATTGTGTAGATATTTGCCGAGCTAGGGATAAATCCATTGTATGTGGGTTTACGAGGTGCACTAGATATATGCGGGTCGTTTGCCAAATCGTTTAATGAACAAGGTGTAGTAAGAGGCGTTCTCTCATTACACTGCGTTGTTTTCCTTGTAGAAGGAGGACCATAGAATATATACATGCATCCATCTACTATTTTTTCAACTAGATCAATAATAGGATGCAGCGAAGACTCAAGATACTTGTTATCAACCATCGAGTTCTCATAAGAGGATTTGGGATACTGTCTGCGTTTTTTACTGTCGGGGTTTGAACCAGTTTCATCAATATTTATCTCACTATAACACGTTTGATATACCTTGTTTTTGTAAAGAACTGGATACGTGACCGATCTTCCACGATTTGTTTGGCGCAACTTTTCGAGATAGCCGTATTCTATATCTATAAAATGCCCCCATTCGCCGCGATCCACATCCTTGCACATATGGCTCCATATATATGGAGCCATTGTTTCAAGATTTATCTTCTGCATTGATCTTAGCTATTATATGTATAGAGAGAAACATTTATCGGCAACACAATTCAATTTATTTTGCGTTAAACACCATGTTACCTAATATTTACTAGTGTAAAGCATTATTTATGATTTCACACAATGTATCCCGTTCTAATCCTAATAAAAAAAATAGGAATGACCCGTCTAGCGACGGATCATCGAATAAAGAACCCGGAAATAATAGTAATAGTGAAAACGCCCGGCTCAATATCAGTTTAGATGACGATCTGAATGAATATATAAATCGTATTACGGAAAACCATGATAATACACTGCAATTTCCAGAACAAAATAACACCACTATCGGCACCGGTACCGGCACCAGCACATTAAAAAACCCACTTGAATATGTTGAAAATGTGCCAAACACGGAACAAACCGCGAATATATCCATTGACGTTCAAGATACGGTAAACCCTAGACGATTTCGTCAACATAAACACCGTTCGGGCGGAAATGATGCACACCGCACTGTAGATTTTAGGAAAACAAGTAGGCAAATAACATCGGCGGGATCTAGCGATAATGAGAACCAGATCGAAAGTGATATCAGCGATACATACAGCGAAGATTCATATATTCGATACGATTCAAATGATAACAACTTATGCCCGCCTAGCGTAACTTTCAAAAAACTCAGCTATATAGACGTAGAGAAAAAGATTGACAAGTATTACAACACACTCAACCATAGATATTCGTCTGCACTCGACATATTGGCGAGCTATTTGAAAGGACATAAGGTCATCTACATGGAGGCAAAGTCATACACTGCAACACGGCTATACATGCTGATGTTGCCAGCAATAGGACTGTCTGCTATAGCAACCGTATTGGCTGGTGCCACTGACATGTATGATTATGGATCCATTGTTTTATCAATACTAAATGCAGTCATCGGGTTTCTATTGGGTATAGTAAACTTTCTAAAACTTGACGCAGCAACGGAGGCACACACGATGTCGTGTCACCAATACGATAAACTACAAACAAGCATCGAGTTTTTGTCTGGATCCGTGCTTTTGTTCCGAGATTTTGATGCAGGCGACATATCTGACAATAATGACGACGAAATCATGCATCGAAAAACGATGAACGCCGAAATGGCAGACAAGATGGCGGGGGTAGACAAGAAAATTATGGAGATTAAGGAGATGAACCGCTTTCTTATTCCAGAAGCAATCCGTCTACGATATCCTGTCATTTACAACACAAACATTTTCTCTATCATAAAACGTATCGAGGATCAGAGAAAGAGATGCACAACCAATCTTAAAAATATTAAGAATGAAATCAGGTATATGCATACTCTTGCGAAAACTAGTATGGACGCGGTCCCAAGCGACTTCGAACAAAAAATTGCCAAGCTGTTTAAACAAAAAAAGAACACCACGCGAGAAATTCTTCTTCTCAAATCCGCATTCTCGGTGATCGACCAGATGTTTCACCAAGAAGTGCGTAATGCAGAGATAAAAAAGCGACGGTGGCTGCCGTTCTGGTTGCATAAAGACCGAACAAAACTTATTGACCCGTACCAAATTAATAAGTTCGTCGAGGAACTTATGGATCCGTTCCGATTTAGTAATCCAAATATTGACGACGGCGACGAACAAGAATTGCAACAGCAAAAATCTTACTTATCGAGATTTAACATACTCCAAAAAAGTAGAATGAGCTCCCCAAAAAATGCATAATAGTGTAACAAACAAATATCATGTTCAACTTATGTAGCTTTGATTATATTTTATTACTCATATATTGTATATACAATACATGTCATTGCAAGCATTGAAACTTAAATCCAATACTATCAACAGCAACCAGAGTAAGGACGGGTTCTCTCTTTCGGGAGGTGCTAGAACTACCTCCTACATAGGAAAATCTATGAGAAACTCACCCAACGGCACGCGGTTTAAGGGAATATACCCTGTTAATTTTAGTCAAACTACAGGGGTCATTTCAGGATCTACCATGTGCGATCAAATAACAGAATTACGCGGAAACGCACCGTCTCAGCAAAAATCAGTTGGAAACAATAAATCCATGATTTACTCCAGAAACAAATGGATAAACACTGGCGTATACCCCAATGTATGGGTGCAGCCCGTCAAAGAAATGGGATACGAAGAATACATGAAACACCGTGTATTACAAGAGGACTGTGAAAATGAAAAAAATATACCCACTGAAGGAGGAGAGGACTGCTGTGCATGCGAAGATGCATTCGAGAAATCAGATGTTGAGATTTATTACAGACCCATTGACAAGCTAAAAAGGTGCAACGATGGGGTTGTTCAAGATATGACATCCCACGCCACATCATCGTCTCTTCACACACTACGTCTGCAGAAAAAATGCGTAGACCCAACAGGGTCTAACAAACCATTCCCCTACTATACAACAAACCCTGGCGTGTTAAATACTCGCCTTGTTTCGTGTGGAGCCATATCTAGCGAGTTGAATATTGACATGTAAAATAACTTAATCTCGATTATGCGTCGTCTCGAACAACTTTATCCTGTGTGCAAATTATATAGACATTCAAATAGCTTCACATGAAAGGAAGATTTTCGATGAACTTTACTACTCCAACCAGTAACAACCGCGATAATACACACTATCCTACACATGAAAACCAGAGTGTTTACAGAAAAGGATCAGCACAGTATTCCACCCAACAAGATGTAAAAAGATCTTTCAAAACAGAACCCAACTATTCACAACCTTCTCAGAATATTCTCGTAAACGATGGCTTATCAATACACTCGCACCAGACCAATCAACGCACACATCGTAACATATCAAATACATCTGCACAATACAGAAACCAACATGCAAACAAGATTGTTGTCGGACCCAGATCAATGTCGCAGTTTCTAAAAACATCATCTTCTGGACAAGGATGCTCGTCATGCGGAGGAGCAAAATAACTCACACATTCGTAAACAAAAATAACAGCATAACTGCTATTTTTGTTTTGTCTATTTATCTTTTCATATTCAAGTATTGGAGACACTCTACGCAGTCAAGTAGTTAGCAGGATAGTGTTCATCTGGAGGGTAATCAGGAGAAGGAGGCCTATAATCTTCGGGCAAATCTTCACTGGGAATATAAATAGGCGAAACTGGTCTGTATTCATTCATACTATCATCATGATTTGGTAAAAGAACTGGATCTATTCTTAATGGAGGCGAACGAATGGTATTGGTAGACATAGTCGATCTAGTTTCTTTGCTACGATACGGGAGAACTGTCCAAAACTTGTTGGATGAATAACCTCCATGACGCAACTTATTTCTTGCTGGATCTTGTTGCGATATATTCTCGCGAAACCTCAGCGAAAACGGAGTATCATATACGCAGTCTAAATGAACAAATGCACGAGACTTGGGACGCATTGTCTTATTGCACAAATATCTCGATATGTCGACACGCTTTACCTTACCTATTTTTGATCTAATTTCAAATACATCTTTTATATAGTCCTCAGTAGTTTCGGGATGAACGTATGGTATGAAATAAGAAGTCGACTTATTAATTTGCCACGGCGTCATAGTTGTCATTCCTCTTCGCGATAATCAGTTTATTTCAAGTTAAACCTAAGTGTTTTAGTAGTTACCATCAAACTATACAGCATACACACGATCAATTTGTTTTGTCTACTTATACTATACACGTCATTTAGATTTATTATTATTATATGCAAAACCAATCAACGCCCGATCAAGATGTTGATTTAGTGAAGACCGCTCGGCTTCCCCCAGTAGATGAACCGATCACTGATCGAATTCGACAAGACTTTCTCAAGCCACGCATGTTTGTTCCACAACACATGGTCGCACAATGCCGACCTGTTCTTGTTCCAGTTCATTCCGACGATCCCATCCTTGAAGGCTATCCAAACATCGAACTCAAGGGCGAACACGCAAGATTTGTTGTGCCCCCCGTCGAGGACTTCTCCGTCAACAGAGAAGACAGAGTTGTTTATCCAAAGGAAGATAATCTTTCAGTTAACGAAGACAAAAGAGAGAACAGAGAGAAGAGAGAAACAGACGACCCACAAAATGATCCAAACAACTCAGGGCTCTTTGGAGACTATATCAGGAGCTTCTCTCTTAGACATAAAAATAAAAACATGTCTGACGAAGAAGCATTGGCCGTAACATATCCTCTTTACCATATAGACACGCGATACTCAGACAATTCGCCAAGCTCTGCGCGAAAAACCAAAAGCAAACGTGCTGGGGGTGGGAAACGACCTGGAAAAAAATACGCCAAACGATCCAGAAAATATCGTAAATTAGTAACGTGAAATTTATGTATCTCGTATATATATACCTAGACACATAAGCAAATAATCCATAATACCAATCCACATATGAGCACATTCAAACAATTTGGAGGATTAGACTTTAACGGAAAAAATAATATTGTCACCACACACAATACACACACATCGTCGCATACCGTATCAGACTATACGGGAGGAAAAAATGCAAGAATTGTTCAAAAAAGTCACATCGACTTAGACGCAAACTCTTTATTGAGGGTGGACGGAATATACTTTCTCGACGGATCTGTTCAACGATCCGCCGGTTCAGGGAGCGGATCGGGGGGATCCCAGGGACCACCTGGCCCTCCAGGGCCGCCTGGAAAAGATGGATCGTCAAATGGATCACAATTAAGTGACGAGAAACACAACACATTTACGGGAACAAATGCACTACTTGTACGAAACGAAGAACTTGCTCGATACAACTGTGCATATGGTGAGCGAACCTTGATGAAAAATACCACGGGATATGCTAACTCGGGGTTTGGATTTGAAAGCATGGTCAACAATATGACTGGATCATTCAACACTGGTGTGGGAACACAATCACTGTCATTTAATATAGCAGGCACAAGAAATACTGCGATAGGCGCAGCAGCCGATGTAGGAGAACCGGGCATTCATAATAGCACCATGATCGGTGCGGGAGCACGAGCCTATGCGTCCAATGTTATACAGCTAGGGAATGGTGCTATAGAACAAGTTGTCACCAGCGGCGTTATTACCGGAAAGGCAAAAAACTTCACCATACCACACCCCCTAAGCAAACTCAACAAGACACATGTACTTAAACATGCAAGCATTGAGGCTCCGCGACTGGATCTTATTTATCGAGATAGTGTTACCCTTGTCAAGGGAGAGAAAACCATCCATTTAGATAAACATTTTAAAATGACCCAAGGGACAATCCATGCATTGTCTCACAACCCATCAGTCTTTGTTACAAACGAAAGTGACTGGGATCCAGTGAAGGGACGCGTGGATATGGATGACGGAGTTTTATATATCACCTGCAAAAACGAAACTTCAAACGCAACGGTTTCCTTCATGGTCATTGTGGAACGAAAGGATGCGGGCATTCTCGTCTCAGATATAACGGATATAGACGGGGCGTTTATACCAGAAAAACTATGTCAAACCAGAGAGGGAGATAGAATACATACAGAATAAATTGATTGTGATTTTGCCGTTTTGATTACGGCAAAATCAAACACATATCGTCTTTACTGAACGAGATATTAACCTATTGCACAGAAAAAATATAAACGTATACCCATAGTTTCCTTATATTATCATGAGTGAAACAGGATTTACCGACTTTATGAAGCAGCGGAATGAACATGCCAGAGACAAATATCTTCTTTTCGAGGAGAAATGGCACAAATACACCATAACAAGCGATCCCAGATCCAGATACACAAGTGTTACAAAAATTGTTCACTCACAGTTTCCAAAGTTTGACCCAGATCTCGTCATCAAAAAGATGATGGCGGGGAAAAACTGGAACGAAAGCAACAAATACTGGGGAATGACCCCTGCAGAAATAAAGGCACAGTGGAACAACAACGGCAAATCCGTAAGCGGTGCGGGAACCGACTTGCACTTTAATATCGAACAGTTTATGAACCAGTGGCTAGTCGACGAAAACGACACACTTGTAGATTGCGATCACGAAATGCTGATGGAATGCTACAATGAAGACAAAGAAGCGGGAGATTGTGTTATAAACAATACCAGCGAAGAGTGGGGATACTTCTTGAACTTTGTTCGCGATCATGTTGGCCTCAAACCTTATCGCACCGAATGGATGATATACGACGAAGATCTCAAAATAGCTGGATCGGTGGATATGCTATACAAAAATGAAGACGGCACATTAGACATCTATGATTGGAAAAGAGCAAAGGAAATCACCGCCGTGAATGGATTTCGGGAAACTGGGATTGGACAGTGTGTGCAACACATCACTCACTCAAACTTTTGGCACTATTCACTGCAACTCAACGTCTATAAAGCGATTATAGAACGCAAATACGGAATGAAGGTCAGAAATATTGTCCTCGTTCAGCTTCATCCAGATAATCCATCGAAAAACTATAAACTCTTTCCATGTGCAGATCTAAGCGACGAGGTGGCGGACATATTCCAGGAGATCATGGTATCAAACAAAAATAAAAAATAAAAAATAAAAAATAAAAAGGAACATACAGATCTTAATCTAAAACGTAAAGTATATAAACACAACATTACCCATTAACCATATACACAAGTATTATTAACATTATATCATAAATGGAAGAAATTGTAGATTTCTTTCGCGTCTTCGCAACACATTTCGTGCAAACATTCGTTTTTTGCACAACAGGTGCAGTAATTGGCTCAATATTGGGCATTTCTTACATTATTATGAGCTCAATCATCGAGGATGACGACATCCTGAAGGAAACTAAAATTGTTTTTCGAGTAGTCTATCAGATCGCAACCAACCTTCACCGTGTTGCAAATGACCTATCCACGCGTATCGGAGCATGGCTCTTGATCACAGATAAAGAGTTTCAAGAAACCTTTAATAAGATAGCATACGAAGAGAAATATAATAAACAGTTCGATGCACTCTTGGCATTACACATCCCAGATACAAACACACGAAAAATAATCACACCACAGTCTATCGTGTTTGAACATACTCCAATTGGAAATATTGTCATGCATTATGATCCAGATGATAGACGTCTTATCTATTATTCAAACCGTTCCCTTACCACGAGACAGCTTCAAAGTGTGGGGCGAAAGTTCGTTATTCAGTTCTGTTGTCCACATATTATGCAGGAAATGATCACAGAAAAAGAGGAAAAAAAAGAAACACCCGGTGAAACAAAAAAAGAAACCCAACGGGGAGGCATTGCATCACGAAGTGGTCTTATGGCAAAGTTTAAACAGTCAGATAATGATAAAAAAACCACTACACAAACTGAGAATAAAGACAATGAAAATAAAGATAATACAAAGACAGATCCCGAACCCACAAATTATGCAAACATGTTCAGGTTTATAAAAAAGGGAGGACTTACAGATTTTTCTTTTACGCAAAAGCCAACAACGTCAAGTTACTGCGATTACGCAAAGACAGACAAACAAGAAAACAACGATCTCAATAATAAAGAGACAACATATACAAATGCACACATTGATAAATCGAAACTATCCTTTTCTGAATATAAAAAGATCATGAAGATGAAGCAAGAAAATAATACACAGCAACAACAAGAACTATGATCACATACACCAAGCTAATTTTACAGCAACAGTGCGGCACATGATTTTAATTATGTTTTTATATTTGTCTATAATAAGTAAGACACTAATTATAGTCAAACAATGAGTATGACAACACATAAACAATATAACACAAATACTTCTCGAGGAAAAAATGCGAAACAGAACCCGAAACAGAAAACGAAAACAAAAACAAACAGACGAGGAGGACGTAACCGAACTCGACGCCATAAAAGGAAACATATCATGGTTGGGGGAGAAGATATAGAACCGTTTCAATCCAAAGGCATATTTGAAATAGCCAGCGACAGTATGCTGTATATACTAACAAATATAGTCAAACTTTCATCCAATATGGTAGCGGCTTCAGTAGGATATAGCCCAGTCAATAATAACCTAGGAACCCCAGGTTCCGCAGAGAAAAGCGGGGTATTTGATGGATTACAAAATGCACTTACGCTGGCAAAAATACCAGCGGCCATGTTCCTTAAAATGATAGACGGAGTAGTCACGCAATACATAAAAATAATCAATGGTGCCATGCGTGTCAACGCTCCCATGCTACAGGCATCACTCACGCTCACTATTACTATACTTAAGACGCAACTAAAACTGGCCACGGCGACACTTAACAATCCTGCATTTATTACTGTTCTTCGAACTACGCTCACCGCACTCGAACAAGCATCTGATGAAATTGTGGGGGCAATTGATCCTGTTGCGGCATCAATACTTGCAAAACTATCGCCTATCATAACCCGAAGCATTGGAATGATATTCGCCACGATAGGCACCTCTGCTATCTCTGGGATGCAGTCCATGCCTTACGTTGGAACGGTGCTTGCCGCATTGTCTTCTTTTGATGCAGTCACTCGCCTATTTATATCATCCATTAATGCGACGACTGCCACTGGAACTGTTATGTTTGATGGATACACTGACACGGTTTACCGTCTTGCAGATATGATAAAGGGTATTAAAGATAGAATTGCAGGAACCGCGAGTGGAATGAACAATCCTCTTCAGATGAAATCGCCAGCTATGCCCACCGCACCAGCTATGCCCGCCGCACCTACCGTAGCATCCACGGTATCTTCTGTAAAAAAATAAGCGTATCTCGTGATAACCCGTCGTCTACAAATAAAAACAATACAAATCTCTTGTTTTTATTCTACATTACTTTACTCATTACTCACATCACGCTAAGAAGTGTCTATATAAGACAAATAACCGTTACACTTTGCAAGATTGAATGACGACTCTAGATGATCCTTTGCAATCTCCATTGCTTTGCGGGTCATTGCATCCATAGTATCAACATAGGTATCACCTGAACGCGTTTCTTTTGAGAGATCTTTGACAGTGGAGGGGGCTACTGGTGCTGGCTCTGGCTCTGGTGCTGGCTCTGGCTCTGGCTCTGGTGCTGCGACAACTGGCATATTTTCAGACACAGCCTCTGCTTTCTTACGTTTGACAACCCGTTTCACAATGATCTTTTTTACCACCTTCTTCGTTTTCTTTTCAGTATCATTTGAAACTTGTTCACTCATATTCTAGATATATACTTTATCCGACTAATTACTGTTCTATCTATCTATCTATCTATTCTACTCGCACGGGTATTTTCAATTTGCACAGGCATTGATAAGACTTTTGCTATTTAGGGTACGAAATGTGATTTCGTACCGCCATGATATTCCTTCGCATGACCTTGATCAATCATCCATTGATTCATGTTCACCCCCTTGTGCACAACCGTCGCCAATAAGCGACCATACTTCTCCATCGATACGTTCTCTAACTCAACCATTTCGCCAAGCACTTTGCCAGATAAATCTTCTTGTGCCTTATGTGCCAATAACTTCTCCTCCTCGTTTTTTGTCTTCATCTCAGGAGTATCGATACCGTCTAGCCGAACCGAAAAGCGATACATCGTCTTACACCCAGGAACAAACGCCGCAACAGTGATCGTATCTCCATCATACACCTTGATCACCTTGCCTTCCTTCACATCAGGAACATACGGAACGGTCGTCTTCCACGAAGCATCTTCATAACGACTACTCGATTTTTTCCAAAAACAACATACGCGGGCGAAACCTGAACACATCGACATTGACAGTGACATTGACATTAGTTAACATCACCCCCGCGTCACATAACATATCAATTTACCGCTCACACTCGGATCCGTCCAATTACCTACATTCGTATTTTGTGAACCCATTATCTGGGTTAATGCAGTATCCACGCGGTAGCCATCTTGGGATAACAGGGTAAACAGTCTCGGTAACTCGGACGGGGACATGAACTGGGACATATTGTTCCACCCGTCATCAAGCGTCTTCAACGCTACCGTCGGCGACGTATTGGAACACGCATACCGCCCACGCGGCTCAAACGGTGACAGAGAAGGCAGATTTACTGGCTTAGATATTTCCCGCAATCTACCAGGAACAGAAGGCATGCGATCAATCGTAACAATGGTATCATACTGACCAGTAAAACTGTTGAGAAGAACACGCGTGTACAATGCATACGTTTCCATGGAATTGTAATATACTTATATATGATTCATTACACAAGTATATTTCTTAATTATTCGTTATTCGTTATTCGTTATTCGTTATTATTCATTAGTTATTGCGGTGCTTAATGACGACCACCCTTCTTGCGGTTCTTCTTTGACTTCTTGGCACCCTTCTTGGCACTCTTCTTGGCACCCTTCTTGGCACTCTTCTTGGCACTCTTCTTGGCACGCTTGCGATGCTTACGACTGCGGCGACCACCAGTGAAATTCTCATCAGGCGTCTCAGTCTCATCAGGCGTCTCAGTCTCATCAGGCGTCTCAGCATCAGCAGGCGTCTCAGCATCAGCAGGCTCAGCATCAGCAGACATCTCAGCATCAGCAGGCTCAGCATCAGCAGACATCTCAGCATCAGCAGGCTCAGCATCAGCAGCAGACATCTCAGTCTCAGCAGGCCCCTCATCATCAGTGCTACCACCACGCATGCCAGCCCGTCTGTTCTTCTTGCTCTTCTTGCGACGTCCACCCTTTAATAGTTCAAATCCAGATTTGGAACAGTCAGTAGCTCCTTCATCGCATGCACCGCCATGCTGACGATGGCCGAGTTTTCCTTTTTTCTTGGCCGCTCGGTAAGCTATACCCGCATTCTTAGCAAGTTTGGGACCGGTTTCATTAGGATGCTCCGCTCTATACTTGGCGAGGAACTCGAAAAATGGGTTTGTGCGTTTCTTTTGAGTTTTTGGGTTTGAGCGTTTCTTTTGAGTTTTTGTCATTTTCAGCTATATATTATACTACGAAAATACTAAACTGCAAAAGACATTGATTCGCCGTGCGTAAATACTTGTCCAGGAACAACAGACTTTTCGATGTTTCCTACACTATACGCAACCACACCCACCTTACTTTTACCTAATCCAGCGTTCCGAACAGACGTCTTCGAATGCTGTCTACATATCACCCCACCCTGACGCGTTGCCTTACGCAAAATATCTCGATACACCTTCTTTCTTTTTGAACCTGCATCTTTCAGGATTTCTTCGTCTACAACTAAATGCAGGATCACATGACAAGAAGGAATATCCTTCAAATGAACCCAAATATCAGAACGATCTGCGGCGTCTATTATGGCATGATTATCATGTGCGTTATCACCCACAACGTAAGTTGCCGTAACGCCAACAGCCTGCCCACAACAATCGTCGCAGAGACGAAACGCATTTCCAGCATACACATATGTAAACGACTTCATAAATTATAATGGTATTATATTATACTACTTCATATATGCAGCGATAGTTCTAAATGTATATCTGACATATTATATATGGTATATGATAGTTATAACAAATTGAACATTGTACGCATTTTATAGCTGGCGAATAATAAATATATTGAGAACTTAGCTTCAGCTATGAAACTTACCCGCTATCTATATCCAGCACACGGGGTGCGTGAGGCATTACGTGCAGAACTTGTCCACTCTCGCGACAAGCATCGGGCGATGTATTGGGCGTTCGAACTACTACACTCTGGCCTCCTACATGATTTGCTGGACACGTTATGGGACACATACAACGCATACTTTCAGGAAACACATCCCGCATTCGAAAACTACATGAAGAAAACGCTCAAACCAATACAAACCCTCAGAGACAAAGGGGAATGGTTATGCACAGATGATCAAAAAAAACAAAACACGCTGAAATACGCAGTAAGAAGTGTTGTGCGAAATCTACTCATTCGCATGCCAGAGATCGAGGGAAAAGAAAAACCCCCGCCAGGAAAAAAGGTTTTCGTGGGCACGTCGGGCATCGACGAAGAAGTCGCCAAGTACGACACGCGAGAACGCAAGGACACGCCTGTGTCATTCCCAGACAAACCATACGCATGCCATCAGGCATACAAAATACTGGGAACCGTCGCCGACCTGCAAACGCTTGGCGAACACGGGGCAACAGAAAAAGAATTACACGTTATTCGCACGAAATGGGAAAGATTTGCGTTCGCCACGCCGATATGGACACGACGATTTAAACAGTTTGGTGCAGTATCTACCTCTACTTCGCTGGACTTTCCAGACGATGATACATTCGAAGAGTTCTACGAAGAATACGGCCTAGATCCCGACGAATGGGGACTACGCGATACGCACGCACGACCCGCGCCTATTCGCACATAATAAATTGAAGGCAAAACGCTGCACATATGCCTGACAACAACAAGTTATATTGAATAAACGTGAAACGATTACTACAAGCCTTACGCATTATCTCGCTGAAAATCATGCAAAAAACCGCACCAACTGAAGTAACATTGCCCATTCCCCAGGTCAACCAATCTGCAGGGCTCAGCCAACGTCATCTGGCCATGCATCAAGATGGAAGAACACTAGTCGACGACTCGAACATTAGTGAAGGAAACCTAAAAACTATTATAGAGCCGCTCGTGGAATGGTCGAAACAAGCAGTCGAACCTTACGGGGGAACGATACAGTATCTTAAAAAGATCTCTCTTGAAGACCTGCAAAGAAAACTTGATGACCCAGCCTACATTATTGGAAACAACACAGACTGTGTCAGCGATTTGGATACGACTATTACTGAAGGAAAATGTAAACAAGACATCGAACCGCCGAAAACCAACACAGATCCCACCAATATTAACGCAAGGGTCTCTATTAGACCTGACGCAGGCATTATTATGTGGTCTTACAGAGGAACACAATATCCCCTCTATATTGGCGAAGATAAGGTTCAGGGAACAAATGACAAACTCTTTGAAGCCGGAAAATCCCGCCAAGCCACCGGAAACGCAATCGAAAGATATTTTAAAAATGTACGTGCGGAAGAGATGCTGTGTGCACACGTTCCCTACTTCCCCTCCGTTGTATTCGCTTCGGGATGCGACTTTCATCACACGGAAACAATCGCGAAACGCCTGGAAGCGGGAAATTACGCAACTCCAAATCATTATGTAGAGATTACGCCAGAAACACCCTCTACATCAGACACCATTACCGCAAATATGATACAAATGGTCGACCAACTATCCATTAAGAAAAAAAAGGTAGGCAAATACGCACCGTTCGCGGCCATATCTTCGGTATGCATTAAATCGCACCAATGGAACAAAATGCCACACAACTCTTCTCTATGGAAACCACACGAATACCTAGCGATCTCCAAACGTATTGTAGACCTATCTATCCAGGAAATTATTGCACATAATAAAAAGGAAAACTAAAAACAAACAAACAAACAAACAAACAAACAAACAAACAAACAAACAAACAAACAAACAAACAAAAATGGGGATCCCATTTTTACCGCACGACCGACCAACATAAAACACGCATAAATTGATACGGTTTCGCATAGCATAACATAATGTATCACGAATAACAACTTTTGCTAATCGACCCTGAAACCCAACTATATATTATATATTATATCATCATGACAGTCTTTGCCGAATCTATGATAATCCTTACTGTCTTCGTTCTTGTCATTGGATGGCAGATATTAAAATTAGCATACGAGGACGAATGGCCATTCAATTAGAATTATGAAATAGAATAAATCCACTATAAAAATATGAAAATATGAAAATATGAAAAATACATCGACCGAGATTTGTTTTTTTGTTTCGCAACTTAATATATCAACCGCCCAACAAAAGTATACCACGTTATGGAAAATAATAACAACAACAACAATATATTCGACGACTATACGCAAGAACAACTAAAAGAGATGGCTTCCTATATGATCACATTAGACCCCAGTTTGAGTATCGAAAAATTTGAAAAAATATCCCTCTATGATATCGCCAACGGACAAATACCCGAACAACAACTACCAAATGATATTAATAATGATATTGTCAAACTTATGAAAGACGACGTTGGACTGCAAAAACTTGGAGTGGTCAGAATAACCATGGAAAACGGACAACAATATTATCTTCAAGAAGGAAGCCATATTGGATCCAAGGCTAGACTAACAATGATCATTGGGATGGATCAACCTTTACATGATGTATCCGTTTACCGCGAACGATTTTATACACAAGCAGAGAAACAGAGAAAAGGAGGAAAATCCAAGAAACAAAAGAAACTTAAGAAAACCAAGAAAACCAAAAAAACCAAGAAAACCAAAAAAACCAAGAAAACCAAGAAAACCAAGAAAACCAAGAAAAATAAACGCACACACACAAGAAAACACAGACGATCGACAAACAAAAAATAAGATACTCTAGGAATACATATTCGCAAATTGAACCAATATGTATCTCTACTCAACATTTTCATATAGATATATAACGAACTAATCAATATAACGTTGATGGAAACAACTTCAACATGCACATCAAATGATAATCCTAAAAAAAAAATTATTGTAAAACGGAAAGTAAAAGGGATTGTACTACCAACCAGAAAAGAACCACCATCGCCAAAACACGACACGCCAAAACCCGACACACCAAAACACGACACGCCAAAACCCGACACACCAAAACCCGACAAAAATACCGACGACTTTGTATTACAAACTATGCTCACCTGTATCGGAAACAAACGCCTACTCGTAGACAACATATTTGACATTGTTAAAGACGTGGCAAAGACATTGGGAAAAGACAAAATGAACATTATGGACGGGTTCAGCGGATCAGCGGTAGTGTCCCGCAAATTGTCAAACATCTCATCCACCATATATTCAAATGATCTTGAAACTTATGCATACATTATTGCGAAATCTTCACTAGAAACACCGTGCGAAACCGACAGGAAATGTGTAGCGACACACATCGAAAATATGAATAAACTTGCATTCGACACACAACTACCAGGAGATGGATTTATTTCACGCCTATACGCACCACAAGACACCGAAAATATTCAACAAGGAGAACGATGCTTTTACACACAGGAAAACGCAAGAATTATACACGCAATGAGAAACTATATTGATGACCCAAATACAGCAGTCCCAATACATCTACGCGTTCACTTGATCGCACCGCTGTTGGCAAAGGCTAGCATACACGCAAACACATCGGGGGTATTCAAGGGATTTCATTCTGCAAACGGAGTGGGGGCTTGGGGCGGAGCAGGGGCGAAATGCCTCCCACGCATAAAAGGCACCATACAACTAGACATGCCGATATGGAACTTGGACTATGAAGGACAGTTTACATCAAATATCACGCAGGGAGACATCAATAAAACTATCGCAAATATAAACGACGGAGAACTGGATCTTCTTTATCTTGATCCACCATACAATCAACACCCATACGGAAGCAACTACTTCATGTTAAATCTGATTGCCGAAAATAAAGAACCTGACGACAACACATTATCCAGAGTATCAGGCATTCCAAACACATGGAACAGATCCAACTACAACTATAAAAAATCGGCAATCGATGACATGACAAGTCTTCTTGATGTTGGAACGAAAAAGAGCACATACATTCTGCTGTCATACAACAACGAAGGGATTATCGGGGATCATGACTGGGAAAACATACTATCTCCATACACAGTAGAAAAAATAGAAATCAAATATAATGCTTACCGTGGATCACGCAACTTAGCTGGACGAACAGATAAAGTCATGGAGAGACTATATCTTATTCGTAAAAAATAATCAATAATTAAACAACCGCTTATTAAGTATTTTAATAACTATTTACTTAGATATTTCTTTTTAATTATTCCATTGGAAAGCATTTTATAAAGATAGATACTAACTATTATTCTCATGCAAGATATTCCTGAACAAATATTCGATATAAATACCCTTTCGTGTTACGTTTGCAAATATACAGCAACCACAAAATCCAACTTTAAAAATCATCTTTTCAGCATGAAACATAATAAAAATGTACGAAAAATGCACGAAAAAGTAGATGAAGTCATTGATAACGCAACTTTAAACAAGATAGAAGACATGTATTCCACATACAAACCAACATTCTCAGAGGTTTCAGAGGGTTCAGAGGGTTCAGAGGGTTCAGAGGGTTCAGAGGGTTCAGAGGTTTCAGATATAGAATACACACCTCCGCCACTACATATTACATCAACTCTTACCGAACCACCGAAACAAATACCACGCCGACGCAAGTCCGAACCGAAAAAAATACAAGAAAATACAGAACTGTATCATGAAGACACATCATATTCGCAGTTATTTGACGATTGCTATGATGATACTATGGGAGGAATGCAACACGCAATATCGGTGAGTGCGGTTTTTACAAGTTTTGTTGCTGTCGCGGGTTATTTCATCTATGTATATAGTAATTAAGGAAGCACTAGGCGACACTAATACAGACACAAACTTTACTATGCTACTTGACGCTGACACCCTAGACAAAAACAATAATAACAACACCACAACGACCACACAAAGTCTAGGAAAGAGGAGAAGACAAGAACGACCGGATGATTTCTCAGACTGGCCAAACAATGATGATGCTGGAAACTTTAAACGGATACCAATAAAGAAACGCACTACGCCCCTCCAAGGATTTTACGCGGGGCTCGAAAACACCAACTCAAGAGAAAATGGAATATTTAAAGCAAACGTCGTCCAACCGTATCCCCCAGTGCCGCAAAGCGGAATTACCCATATAGGTGATCGAAACGCACTATATACAACCGGACAACTAGAATCTGGGCTGGACATTATCAGCCCTGTCATACGAGGCGATACAGATGATATGCGTGTTCCTAATTTAACAGGAAACGACTTCGACAACATACAAGAACAAGACCGTAGAAATTATGGAACATATGTTCCACTAACCCAACAAGAACAACGCGATCTGTTGGCGAATGTCAAAGGAGGAAAACGCACACGCAAACATAAAACACGCAAAACACGCACGCGCAAAACACGCACACGCAAAACACGCACACGCAAACACAAAACACGCACACGCTCTGCTAAAAAATCAAAAAAAAATGGACGACGCAGAAAAACCAACATTAAGCGTTCTTATCGTAAATATAAATAGATGCATTCATACACACATAGACAGATAGTTAAGTTATCTGCATTACACATGCGAAGTTTATGTTATTTTATTAATAACAACATAAACTAAAGAGACACACATATTTTTACACCAACACATGAACTACCAAAGACCTGGATCTGGCTCTGGCTCTGGCTCTCACAGATTTGGTATCGAAAAACTATTGTATAATCAACATATCGAACGATTAAAAAACGTTCAACCCGTCACAGACTGCCATTTATATGAACCAAAATCTCCACCCATACCCCGATACCCCGACGAAAATAACAGATTTAAGCGACGCATTGAAAACGAAAACGCACTCCTATGTTCTCGTTTAGCAAAAGTTCAAAGCGGAACACACACACATCACCATATGTCCGTCATTAGACAGCTACGATGGAAACAACATATACTTCACGGCGAACGGATCAAACTACAGAAACGCATCGCACACCAAAATGCAAGACTACTGCGAGACATACAAAATGTCAAACCAACCATACAGCTATCGACTGCCTACCCGTCGCCCAGCTATTATCACCTTCATGCACACAAACGACCAAAATCCACGGGAACACTCGCCAAATACACAAACAAACTACAAGAAATACAACAACGATGGGAAAATATACCATCGATCGAAAACTACCCCATCACAAAACAGGTTAAGTTTCTTTTACCAACTATTGACAATCTCGATTAAGATTGATGCGAACATTTAGCCAGGACATTATGTCAAGTCTATATATCTAGATCTACTACCAACACTACTTTTAACCACTACAAAGAGAGAAACACATGCAGACACACAAAAAAATTGACATTAACCCCATCACATACATGGGAAACAAAAGAAAACTTGTTGGATACGTCGACAACGTCGTCGATCATGTTATTGACAAACTTAACAAACCGACCATCACATTCGCCGACCCGTTCTCAGGATCGGGCGTGGTATCTAGACACCTTCTCACCAGCGGAAAATGCAGAAAGATTATTGCAAACGATATTGCGGGATACTCGCATGTTCTCAACATTGACCAATTGCAACCGCTACGCACGCCACAACTGAAATCACAGCTACACGCCCTTATCGATACAGCAAACTCACTCCCCCCCCCAAAAAAAGAGGACGAATGGTTCGCAACACATTGGGCACCACGCGACGATACGAACATTCAACTCGGTGAACGATGCTACTTTACAAGAGAAAATGCACTCATCATTGATGCTATCCGAAACTTTATCGACACACGCGCCGTACCAAAACAATTTCGACCATATATCCTCGCGTCACTCATCGTACAGGCAAGCATCCATAACAATACAAACGGACAGTTCGCGGCATTCTACAAAGACGAAGACGGCATCGGATGCTTCGGTGGAAAAAAACACATCGACCTCAAACGGATTACGGGAAGAATCATATTACCATACCCGACATATCACGACTGCGAAATAGGGGAATGCTCCACCACACTCACACAAAAAGACGTGCTATCTTGGTGCAGAGATATAAACAATAGCGGAAATAGCGGAAACAGCGGAAACACAGAGACAATAGACCTGGTCTATCTAGACCCGCCTTACAACAAACACCCGTATAACATATATTACTTCCTACTTGACATCATATGCATTTGGGACAAAAGCGTTATCATCCCAGAAACATACAGAGGACAACCAAAAAACTGGATACGATCAGATTTTAACAGCACGGTAGGCGCACGCGAAGCCATATGGAAACTGGTAAAGGATGTCCCCGCAAAGTTTGTCGCACTATCCTACTACAGCGCAGGCATCGTCAGTGTTCCAGAAATAGACGAAATGCTAGCAGAACTCGGACAAGTGGAAAGACACACCATTCCACACAATACTTACAAAAAACTATATGGAATAGGATCCTACAAGAGAGAAAAAGAAGCTGAACCAACAGGCTGTGCAACAGAATACCTATGGGTTCTCAGAAAAAATGAATACATAAGTGAGAAATAAAAATAACATCTATACAGATATTATTTTTAGGTTTTAGGTTTTAGGTTTTAGGTTTTATTACTTACACATCTACCATTACATTAGAGGAACTATGATGATGACCACCAGATCCTAACGTTACTCGCTTCTTTTTAGGAAACAGATTATACGGTATAAGAAGACCCATCTCCATCTGCTCATATATTCGCGTCAACACACTCTCTTCAGACAAACATGCACTCACCGGCAACACATTAGAACTTGCCATTGGATAAAGAACTCTTGCCGACAAACGATCGCTCATATAATTTGTAAGGTTTTCATATAACGTTACCAAGAGAGACATATTACGGTGGATAGGCTAACAGACTGCTTAATTATTACTTATTATTACTACTTCAAATTCTTTTAATACATAACCCCACCACAACCAACATGCGTTCAATTTTATTATGCACTCTTACACCACATACACTTACTGGTCGAAAGAGAACATTCGACACACGTAGGTGGTGCCAAAAATAGATACCCAAAAGGATTAGATATGTGATCTGGATTTGTATACCCATGCACACACTTTTTACGACATACCTTACACCGAAATCTACATGGCGACTGCATCACCTCATGTCGCAAATGACTATGGTCTCGACATATTAACTCGACAATGCGGGGGTCGTTACGACACCCATTCGAAAACAAAGACACCTCCGCCTCGCGATCTAACATATTACTCTCGTGGACGATATCCTCATTGGCAAGATGCTTCTGGAAATAGCAAATATAATCAGGATCGTAAATATACGAATCTTCACTTCCACCAGCAATATCCATATCCAATATATACTTCGCGCAAAACTCGGCAGTCAACTTCTGGGTCGCAAGCATTATCTTTTTATTCAAACTCAGCACATTCTCCTCTAACTCGTGCACACTATAGGCGTTCATGTTGTCCAATAAATCGTTATCGGTTAGTTTCATACTCATACTAATCTTGATATTGATATTGATATTGATATAAGTTACTTAAATTACACAGATACTTTTATTTATTTTATAGAGAGAACGTATATAACAACGCGTGTTCTATACAATGACGAAGATATTTGGACAACAAAATGACCCCCAATCAAGAACGATCTTGTTTTTTTCTGCTTGCATTACGTTGCGTTTACTCATTGCATACATCGCATACCTTGCAACTCGACCCCAAGCAAAACACCCAATATGGAAATCGTTCGCACTTGTCCCACTCGCTATCGGAATTGGAATGGCCTATCTTTATTTCACACAAACTAGACTTAACGCACCCGAGGGAGGAGGCATTACATGGTGGGCAAAATACAGACTTATTCATGCCATGTTACACATCACCGCTGCCATATACATACTACAAGGAAACGATAAGGCGTGGGTTCCCCTCGTCATTGATGTCCTTATGGGGATAGTCCTCAAACTTATGCACACATAAATTCGGCAAATATATTTAAACACAGTTTGTGTATCTATCATAACATTCCATCTCTATTCATATGTCATTTGATAGTGCATTCGAAACATTTGGAATACCTGGACTGATTGTCTTTGGACTGGGAGCAGTGGCGTACAAACTTTATCAAAAATATAGCTTTTCTATCGCAAGCCTTGACATGCTGAATAAATATGATCCACAGAAAACACTCACGGACATATGGGAAAACGGCGAACAACCAACCGCACATGGACATAACTGGTGCAGATATTTTTACGGGAAAATGGTCGACTTAAACGGTAAGCCTGTGTGGGAAATAAACCTCTCTGCAGTTGAAAACGGCAGTATCTATATATATACTTCTTTTGATCAATTGCCGCCCGGATTGGACGACGGGAAGTATTTTTTTATGGTCAAGTTCAAAAACTTGAAACCACACACAAAAGTATACTTTCAAAAGAAGTGCTGGTGTGGAACGAGAAGTGAATATATACCTGCGAAATACAAGAGAGATACAAAGGAAGAAATTATTGGCGACGGGGTTCACTATTACGAACCGAAGACTTGCATTGGCGATGAAGATGGTGACGGAGATGAGAAACAGACCGTCACCAAGGAACAGATCGGTATCTATATTAAACCTGGAGATGACCAGTCGATATCTGATTTGATTATCGAGGAAGCATACATAGGAAGAAAATACTGGAAGATCAAACCGATGCCATATATTTTCGATAACTGGTATTTGCTGGTTGAACCCAGAAAAACTGAGGCGGCGTAATGCACAGTAATAGAATAAGATAGAAACGATAAATACATTACATATGTCATTATAATGTATTTATTTTGTCTACTTGGAACGCCTCTTGTGCACCGTCTTGCGTGCCTTACGCTTTCGGGTCTTCTTCTTTTTTGATACACGTCTTCGTTTAGAACGGGGACGACGGCGACGCGTTCCGCCTGTTCCTGCTTCGCGTTTGACCTTTTTTGATTGTGGTGTCAATGACGGTTGTTCGGTCATATTTCCTTCAGTTATACACTTGGACACACACTCCGACAAGGGCTCTTCGCCGTAGGTGGTTCTGTAACTTTCCACCATATTGTTCAATTCGATAAAAGCCTTATCTTGCTCTCCACGTTTCTGCTCTTCCTGTCGTGCCGACCTACGGACTAATTCATTGGATACAAACGTCGCTTCTAACTGACGCACTTCGTTATATTTAGCTTGAATAGCAGTCTTATTTCTCTCCTTAGCGCTCTCCTTAGGTGAGGACACAGAAGAACTAGAACCAGAGCCGTCACTTTTACTTATATAATACAACGCCTTCAACATGATCATCGCCTCTGAGACATTATATACATTATCAACAGCATGATTTTTAAAGTTCGTCATACTATCGCCAGGTCTTAACAAGGAATTACGTTGTATTAAGTTTACGCTATGTGATATGTTCCCGTATGCTTTAGTGTAATTCGTCACCACCTCATTCAAATGGTCAAACATATCATTCGTTCGATCTGCGCGCTCCACAATTCTATCTTTAATCTTACCTTGTGTCTGTGTATTTTCTATTTCTGCTTTTTTATCTTTTGCGGATTTGGATCTTTTTTTTGCATCGCGAATAAAAGTGTTAAGATCTCCGATGTCACTCCAAATATTCAAATCAGATTTCGCCTGGTTACAAATATGATGCGAATACGCGAACTCCATCAACCATGCCTTGATGAAATTACAAAAAAACAAACGCACGTTTCCAATCTCGTCTGTAGATAGCCCATAGGGCTTTACTTCTTCATCCACATACATCGTCGTGTTCCAGAAGTTGGTAAAGATACTATCATATTGACTATTAACGTTGTCTCTGTCATAGAGTAAATCGTGGTTGATATTACTATACAGTGTTTTCAAATCATTCAGATTGGAGTTATTATTCACGAACCTTTTCCACAACGTATACATTGAGACAGCGGTTTCATCTTCCCGGACATAACCTTTGTACACCTGCAGGAGACGGTAGTGATGCATATTGGTATAGGCCGTGGTCGCGGGATACTTATGTTCCATCTCGGGACATGAACCAAACGGCACGATATGCAATCCACACAGGTAACACCGCCCTGTTTCTTCACCGCGTCCACCCATACCTTTCGCATACTCCGTAACATCTCTTCCCCACATATCTATCATTTGCTGAGCATCGCCTACCTTCATAGTCACGCACGGACGAATATCTCCGCGTTTCACATTCACACTCAGGTTAGTTTTCAGGAAGTCTTGTATCTTGGAATTGGATATCGTACCTCTTGTATAATTATCATTCCCAGTTGTGAGAAGTTCTTTCCCAATACGAAAAACGAAGTTGTCCATTTCGGTGCTCATTTCAGCATCAGTAACAGTATTAATACCTAGATGTGTTGCTAACTTACTTTTCATACGTTTTAAAGCCGTCCCACTTCCAGTCGGACGTTCTCCTTCAAGCATTTTTTCTGCAGGCAGGTTTCCTGGACTCTTTACTGATGATGACCCTGTCGAATCAGCCGGATGATAAGGAGAATATGCCAATGCATCTACTAAACCGCTGTCTTCATTACTAATGTCACCCGACTTAACGTTACCAACTATTATATTTGCTATTTGTTCACCACCCGACATGTCACGTACCATATCCGTTGCCAACTCGGTTATGATATCGGGTTCATTAGAAATATTAGCACCCGTAGATTTCTCCATATTCAGTGTTAAAGTACATATAGATATTAAATAAAACAATCACACTCTGCTGATAAGAATAACTAAACCATATAAACTTTCAATACTGGATAACCCGACACCCGACAACGGAACTCTCTCAACGGAACTATGCACCATGGCCTGTCGGCACGGTTCGCCTGGCCTGTCGGCAAAGAAGGGCGTATGTTGACGTATAGGGGTATTACAGGCAAACGGGAAATCGGTGAGAAAACGGGAAATGGGTGGGAAAACGGGAAACCGGTTGAAGGGGTGTTTGTATGTTCGCTTTCAGTTTTATTGCAGGGGGCTTGCCCCCCGTCGCAGGGGGCTTGCCCCCCGCACCCCCCTGCGACGGGGTGTGCGGAGTGCACCCCTACGGTTCGCCGCATGTTCGCCGCATGTTCGCCGCATGGTCGCCGCATGTTCGCCACATGGTCGCCGCATGGTCGCTGCATGTTCGCAGCGTGTTCTCTGCATGTTCGCCACATGTTCACCGCATGTTCGCCGCATGTTCGCCGCATGTTCACCGCATGTTCGCCGCATGGTCGCCGCATGGTCGCCGCATGTTCGCCGCATGTTCGCCGCATGTTCGCCACATGTTCACCGCATGTTCGCCGCATGTTCGCCGCATAGACAAGACAGTGCATTGTATAATTTCTGTTCTATATGTTACAATTCTGATAAAGAGCGAAAGAGAGAAAGAGAGT
>Ga0257127_1000391_pt1 | contig 39207 bp, 35 predicted proteins | sample SI060_135mmetaG_FD_190152 | JGI IMG/M metagenome (GOLD analysis project Ga0257127, IMG submission 190152) | Marine microbial communities from Saanich Inlet, British Columbia, Canada - SI060_135m | ecosystem: Environmental > Aquatic > Marine > Inlet | place: Canada: British Columbia | collected... | reverse complement strand
GATCAGTAGATGGAGGATCAGTAGATGGAGGATCAGTAGATGGAGGATCAGTAGATGGAGGATCAGTAGATGGAGGATCAGTAGATGGAGGATCAGTAGATGGAGGTTGAGGCTCAGGTTCATTCAGTAGTACCTTTTTTTCAGTTGGGTTATTTTCAAGAGCGATTTTTACAGAATCAGGTGTTTCACTAGGTTCCAATGAAATAGTCTCTTCAATATTTTCCTGTAATTTTTTTATTTGTGAAGCAGATGTGTCAATAATTTGTTTTTCAACCAATGCTTCAAATAATTGTAATCCTTTAAAAAAGTCTTGTTCACATGTAGTATACATGTTTATAATGTTGGCTCTAGTATCTTTGATAAGTTTAGAGAGTAATTTATTATCTAATTTAGGGTTAACAATAATAATTTTACCAACCGGATTTTGAGGATCTTTAGCAAACACAAATAGTTGGTCGATAATCGATAATAATATCTTTTGATTATCTTCAGTTTTTTTCATCATTGTTTTAATATTGTTTGCATATTCGCCAAATAATTTTTCTTTTAATGTTCCTGTATAACTCTTTGTAAACGCACCATTTGTTTTACATTGATTTATTTTTTGATAATTACGTAATGGTATTTGACCGAATTTAGTAATTTCGTTTGGCATATTTTTCTCTCCAGTAAAAAGTGTATAAAACATGAGTAAATCCTTTTTGTATTGACTAGACATGTCTTTACTCATAGAAGAAAACACACCCGTATTATAGTCATATTCATCATAATACAGTTTTTCTAATTCAGGAATACCTGGCTCAGATACAAGTGATTTAGAGGTGCCATCTTTTGTTCTATTCAATTCGCAAAATGTAGCATTTACATTTACAACTGTATTTGGTACTGTATTTAAGATAGACTTATCGCCCAACAATGCATTAATTCTGCTACTACACAAATTAACTTTTGAAATAGTCGGTTTTACATTTGCTGGAATTGAGGTGCGATTTTCATAGTCTACAGAAACAGTCGAACCAAATTGATCCTTCCATGTATATACCGGATTTATCGTGTGTGCAATTGCATTAAAAATATGGAAAATTTGTACGTAATATTTAGCAATAGCAATACACATTCTTTTCTTTTTTAATTCACTCTTAACATCCATTTTACCTAGATTGTTTTTATTAAAATATGCGATTTTTTCAGGATTAGACATGGCGAGTACTTCTTGGTTTCCTTCCATACGTTGTTTTAAGTATTCAATTTCATTGTGTGATAAATATCTTGAAATAACGTCAGAGGTAAGAACAACCAAATTTTTACAGTATTGAGGGTCGGTTAATTTTTTAAAATCTTGGAATTTGCTGGTTAATATATAATTAGCGGCGAGATAGTCAATAGTAGAAGATAAAGATTTTTTATCATCGCTACCCGAAGTAGATTGTTGAGCTCCCATATATGTTAGATAAATATTAAATAAAATTGAATATAAATGAATTAAGATTAAAATAACAAAATATTCTGTATATTAATGAGTGATCGTCTTACCAAAAAAAAGAAGACATCGAAATCTAGAAAAGATTTATGGAATCAAATAGAGAATTCTTTTATAAATGAAGATCCAATTGAATGTATTTATAGAACAGAAGGACAGCGTGAAAATTGTGACATATGCAAATCTGGTGTTAAAATGACGGAAGATGGATTTTTAGCATGTTGTAATCCTAAATGTAGCATTATTTATAAAGATATGGTAGATCAAACAGCAGAGTGGAGATATTATGGTGCGGATGATAATCAAAATAGTGATCCAACTAGATGCGGTATGCCTGTAAATCCACTGTTAAAAGAATCATCCTATGGGTGCAAGGTTATTTGTCAAGGTGCAACCTCCTATGAAATGCGAAAAATAAGACGTTATACCGAATGGCAATCTATGCCCTACAAAGAAAAATCACAATATGATGAGTTTCAACGTATTACTATTATAGCTCATAATGCCGGTATACCTAAAATTATTATTGATGAAGCTTTGCGATATCATAAAAAAATATCGGAACATAAAACATTTAGAGGATTAAATCGTGATGGAATTATTGCGGCTTCTATTTACATATCATGCAGGACCAACGATTGTCCTAGAACTGCTAAAGAAATAGCAACAATATTTAGTTTAGACAATACAAGTGCTACAAAAGGATGTAAAAATGCAATTACTATAGTAAATGAGATCGAGTGTGAAATGACAAATAATGATAAGACATCTTTGTGTAAAACGAAGCCTGAAGATTTTATTGAGCGTTATTGTAGTAAATTGAATATTAATCAGGAACTAACGAAATGTTGTAAATTTATAGCATTTCGCATACAAAAAAACAATATGATTCCTGAGAATACACCTCATAGTATAGCGGCAGGTATCGTGTATTTTGTAGGTCAATTATGTAAATTGAATTTATCAAAACGAGATGTTAATAAAGTAAGTGAAATTAGTGAAGTTACTATTAATAAGTGCTATAAAAAATTGGAAAATATTCAAGATAAATTAGTACCAAAGGCAATTATTGATAAATATGCATAATTTATTCAAAAGAGCATAAAATAAGGATAAAATAAGGATAATATGGATATAAATATTCTGAAGTTATACTATAATAAATTTATGAATAATAAAACAAATAATGAAAATAAAACAAATAATGAAAATAAAACAAATAATGATAATAAAACAAATAATGAAAATAAAACAAATAATGAAAATAAAACAAATAATGAAAATAAAACAAATAATGAAAACATACCAAAATTAATATTTATAGTTCCTTATAGAGATCGTGTAGAACATAAACATTTTTTTTCCAAATATATGGAGTTTATCATGGAAGATTATGATAAAAATGATTATGAAATATATTATTCACACCAATGTGATAAACGTCCATTTAATCGTGGAGCTATGAAGAATATAGGGTTTTTAGCAATGAAAGCAAAATATCCAACCGACTACAAAAATATTACATTCGTGTTTAATGATGTCGATACATTACCATATACTAAAAATTTGCTGAATTATGAAACTACTATTGGAGTAATAAAACATTTTTATGGATTTCGCTTTGCTCTAGGTGGTATATTTTCAATAAAAGGACAAGATTTTGAAAGAATAAATGGATTTCCTAATTTTTGGGGATGGTCATCAGAAGATAATATTATACATGATCGCGCAATACAGAAAAATCTAGAAATAAATAGAAGCCAATTTTATTTAATAGGTTCTCCTAGTATACTACAATTTGCAGATGGATTTAAAAAAGTTATAAATAAAAAAGAAGTATTAGCAGTTGTAAATAAAAATTATGGGTATGGATTAGAGGCTATTAAAAATATGACATTTAATATTGAACTATGTGTAAATGATAACAACGAACTAATCGCAAATAATAATTATATTCATGTCAATGCGTTTACATGTGAATTAGAACCAGATTATAATAATTTTCAAATACATAATTTAATGGAGAAGGGTGCTAATCAAATACGTATTAGTAATAATGAGCGATATAACAACCGTTTTAGTATGAATTATGCGAAACGTATACACCTTTGAAGAGTAAAAATGAAAATGCACTAAAAATGAAAATGCACTAAAAATGAAAATGCACTAAAACAATTATATTTAGATAAAAATATAAATATAATTGTTTTTATTATATTACAATGAAAGTGGGTTTACTAATACCATCAACATCAAAAGGTCGCGAATGGAATACTATAGAAGACTCTTATTTGTATTATAGTACAATGAAAACATTTATACTAACCTATGATAAGGAGCATAATTACACATTTTATATTGGTATAGACAAAGGTGATAGAATATATGATAATGAGGAAAATATATCAAAACTAAAACGATTTTGTTCGATTATGAAAAATATAGACATAGAATTTATGTATATGACTGATATACCAAAGGGTCATTTAACTATAATGTGGAATAAATTATTTAAAAAAGCATACGATGATAATTGTGATTATTTTTTTCAATGTGGCGATGATATAAAATTTACAACAAAAGGATGGGTAAATGATTGTATTAAGACATTAGAAACTACTAATAATGTTGGATTAACTGGTCCAATTAATAATAACAATAGAATATTAACTCAATCATTTGTTTCTAGAAAACATATGGAAATGTTCGGTTATTACTTTCCAGAAGAAATTGTAAATTGGTGTTGTGATGACTGGATAAATTTTGTTTATGTAAAATTAGAAAAATTTTATCCATTAAAACAACATTTTTGTGATAATATAGGTGGACAACCTAGATATGATGTAAATAACGAACATTTTTCTAGTCAATCACAATTATGGGAAAAAGTAAATCTTATGAGAAAAAATGCACAAGAATTAGCAGATCGCGATATAGCAAAACTAAAAAATAAAAATAAAAAATAAAAAATAAAAAATAAAACTAAATCCATATACATTTTAATGTAAATTACGTATAATATTAATAAATTAAATAAAATATTTATATAAAATGGAATTTAAAAATTTAGAAACTCCTTTTACAGATCAAGACAAAATAAACTCGTTTCTTTATTTGCAAAATTATCTTTTAGAAAAAATAAAAAAAAAAGAACCTTTTTTTATTGGAAGATTATCTGGAAATGAACCCAATTTGTGTGGAAAAGTATTAACTAAAACCACGTTAAATAATAAATTATTGCATGAAATGTTAACTGCTGCTGGTATTCAAATGTTGTCAAATGAAGATATTAAACAATATGTTAAATTATATAATACTTCTTGTAAAAATAGTGATATACTTTCTGTATGGTCTGGTAGCATGTATACACAAGCAAAATCATATTATGATTTTTTAGATAAAATGTATCCTCAGCAAAAACGTATATGCGCTCAAGCATTAGAACCATTTTATTTTACACATCACCCTGAATATAGATATAATGAAGTGTTTAAAAATAAGAAAGTATTGATAATAACTTCTCATAAAGAAACTACAAAACAACAGTTGAAACAGCATACAAATATTTTTAATAAGCCGTTATTTGATGAAACTACAGAATTTCATATATATAAACCAGTACAACAAAATGGCGGAAATCATGATTCTAATTCATGGTTGTTTCATTTTGATAAAATGAAAAATGAATTAATAGAATTAAATAAAACAGTAGAATTTGATATTGCAATGGTTAGTAGTGGTGGATTTGGTATGATATTATCAGATTTTATTCATTCTGAACTAAAGAAAAGTGTTATATATGTTGGTGGTGGATTACAATTATATTTTGGAATAATAGGAAATAGATGGAAAACACATCCGATTGTTTCAAAATTAATTAATGATAAATGGACTAACGTAGTAGATGAAGATAAACCACCTACATTATCATCTAATCCTAGATTGTGTGAAAATAGTTGCTACTGGTAAATTGTCATTGTATGAAAATATGTATATGGCAATATTCAAAGGAGTATATATTTGAAAATGTAATGGTATAATAATAATAATAATAATAATAATAATAATAATAATAATAATAATAATAATAATTGTAATCGAATAATAATAATTGTAATCGAATAATATTATATAAATATAAGAGTATTTATAATTATATAATGTCTGGTTTTGATACGAATGAAATTTTAACAAAGTTCAAAATATTTTGGCAATATCCTGTCATTACTGAAAAAACGTTTTACGAACAAAATAAAAGTGATGAAAAATATTTAGGATTGCCTTGGGCAACTATTATAGATAAACGCTATGATGTAAATATTATATTTAAATTAGTGAAGCCATATATTCGTCCAAATATTCAATATTATACATGCTGTCAACATATTTCTTTTCGCAAGTTAATTCCATTATTTAAAGCATTGAATATATATACTCTTTATACTCCTCATAAAATATTATTGGAAGATAAATTAAGTGATATTCAATTAAAACCGTGTCCTTTATATGCAGTTAATATAGAAGATCCATCTAGAAATGAAATATTTTCAAAGTTTAATCCGTTAACAGTAAATCGTCTATTTTTATATAGTTTTCAAGGTGCATACAATCCAAATTGGTATTTAACTGATACAAGAAAACGAATATTTGAAATGAAACATCCAGATAATTGTTATGTTAATCATATCGGTAATTGGCATTTTGATAACGTTGTTTATAATAAAATGCAAAATAATGAATACGCATTAAATGAAACAGATACAGATAAAGATAGAACAATTAAATATAATAAATTATTAGTAAATTCTAGATATTCATTGTGTCCTTCTGGTTCTGGACCAAATTCTATCCGTTTTTGGGAGTCATTAGCTGTAGGTAGTATTCCAATATTACTTGCAGATACACTAGAATTACCTTTTCATGAATTATGGGATAAATCAATTATTCGTATTCCTGAAAATAAATTAGAAGAATTACCAAACATATTATCAAATATAAGTGAAGAAAAAGAAAAAGAAATGCGTGAAAACTGTATGAAATTATATGAATATTATAAAAATAATTATAAAAATATGATAGTATTTAGTAATTGTCATGTGAGAGATATATAAATATTTTTACACCTTTGGAAATTTAAAACGCCCACTTGAAGCATAAAAATTAACAAAAATGTAAAATCAATAGTAGGGATACACCTACGATTGTCTAACTTTTTCCATTTCTTTTTTATCTGAAATGGTGAAAGACGAATTTGATTTTTGAAACTCACAAGGTCGTTCTTGTTTCTCAATCCACAACTTTGTTAGTTTCATAATGTTGATTGCTGAATTTGCATCTCTTGTTCTAAATACGATTTTTTTGTTTTCGCAACTCACGCAATTAGAACAAACCAAAAGACGAAATTCTTTTTTCTTTTCAGGATAAATTTATTGTCTTGTATTTTACGTATTATTAATAATAAAATTATATTGTTTATTATTACTAATGTATGAAAATATAATAGCAATTCCATTTAGAAATAGAGATTCTCATTTAGAATATTTTATAAAAAATACAGTTCCTCTTCTTCAAGAACACTTACCAAATAGTAAAGTAGTAGTGGTAGAACAAAATGAGGGCAAATTATTTAATCGTGGAATGTTATTAAATGCGGCATTCAAAGAATATGAAAATAAAACTAAATATTTTTTTACACATGATGTTGATATGAATCCTAGTTTAGAAATTATAAAATCTATTTATACGAAAGAAGATATAGAAATGTTTCGTGTTAAATTAATACATAATACATGTTTAGGTGGTATTATTAAGGTAAAACATGATATAATATTTGATATAAATGGGTTTCCAAATAATATTTGGGGGTGGGGAATTGAAGATAGAGCATTGTATTATAGATGTTGTATGAAAAATATTAATATAACAAATAATCCTAATCAATCATTTAAAATAATGCCACATACTTCTAATGCAATCATATATACTGGTGAAAAAAAACTAATTTCCGATATGTGGAGGTCATCGTATATTGATAAATTAGATGACAAGCAAAAGGAGGAAATGATAATGGGTTCAGGATTGAATAACTTGAAATATACCATACTTGAACGAAAAATGATACACGATATAGTGGAATTTATTAAGATTAAAATTTAAGAGATTAGATAGAAATATTTTTGTTAAAAATAATATTATTGATATATTTTCATTAAAATTATTACATACATATAATTGAATATCTACATGTTATACCATCGATGTAATTATGAAATTAATAATTTACCATAATAAAGATGTATATTCATCATGGTATACGTGATAATATATTCTCTAACAATGTAGAATAAAATAATTGTATATTTTCCCCGGCATTTTTTGTAAATATTTCTCCATCGATATATTGGGTTGGATTATTATTTACATTACGTATTGATTTTTCCAATGCTTCTTTATTACTTATATCACAGAAACAATATTTATTCTTATTAATAATTTCTGGTTCCGGTAAATCTACTGCCCAATATAATGGAATAGTTCCTCCTTCAAACGCTTGAAATATTTTTTCAGTGAAATATCCTTCATATACCGAATTTTCAGGACATATGTTATACGTTCCGTTAGATATATAATTTATTTTATCATTATGGGTATTACCGATGGATTGTGTATTTCTTCGATATGTTCCAGGAGCTTTAATATCACCATATTTAGATAATTCATTATATATGGCTGTCCGTTTCCCTCCGCGATCATGACGTGCAATAATACTGGCAAAAAATACTTTCTGTTTTTTTATATTTTCATTATATTTATTTTGAATATAACTCAATATGTTATCATTTTCATTATATTTGTAATAATGGTAATACATCAACCACAAAGGGAATCTTATTTGTTTTTTGGATAGATCAGTATTTTTAAATCCGACTATTAGATCAAATGTGTCATATAATAATTTGTCGTTATTATAAGGAGGGTACCTATTTAGGTTTTCTCCGTAATAAAATAATTTACATTTTGCCTTTATATTTTGAACATTATTTACATTTCCCATACAAGATGCTATAAGAATATCTGGGGTTTCTGTCGGATTTACTTTTTTAACTGGACCAATATTTTCTTCTATAAACTTTGTGAAATAATTATCATTATGTGGGTCATTCCAATAATTAATATAAGCTATTGTAATCATTATGTTAGTATATTAGATTATATTTATATGTAATTATTGTAATTATTGTAATTATTGTAATTATTGTAATTATTGTAATTATTGTAATTATTGTAATTATTGTAATTATTGTAATCGTTATAATCGTTATAATGAATAATATATTACTAGGAATTACAATTAAAGATATAAATACCTTTATATTTATAAATGAAATTAAAAGGTGTAATACTTATTTTATCCTGTGATAAATATATTAATACGCGTGTTAAAAAAAATTTTTTTGATAGGAATGTTAATAGTTGGTATAATGATTGGAAATTTATTACTTTAAAAGGAAATTTAAATATAGAAAATGATTATGAATACGATAAAGAAAGATGCATTTTAACAGTGAAATCAGAAGATTCATATATTCATTTAATAAAAAAAAGAATTTTAGGTATTAAATATGTTAAGACATTATTTGATCTGGAAGAAGGTATATTATGTTGTGGCGATGATCTAATGTTTAATAAGAATCGATTAACTGAATATTTAAATTCTAATAATAAAAATCATTATGAAGGAAAAAATCCAAGTAAACCACAGAATTATGATGCGGTAGATAGAAATTTGTTAAAAATAACAGTAAATGATTTATGGATGTATAATTATTATAAACTACATCCCGAACAGATGATAGATTTTACATTAGAATATTTGAAAAGTATATGCAAAAGACCAAATGTATGGGGGGCTGCAGGACCTTGTTTTTATCTATCAAATAAATCTTGTTGTATTCTTGTTAAACATATGGAAAATATAAATTATAATATTTTTCATAAAGATGAATTTACTCAAAGCTATCCGTATTGCATAGAAGATTCAGGTATATCTTTTATACTATATTATTACAACATAGCATTTATAAATAACAACAATTTTTATACACATAATAAATATTTAACTAACTGTTTGTCTTGGTGTAGTAAAGATACGTGGCATACAAACGTTCCAAATTTAAAATGGAGATTATAATATTTACGTAATAAACGATATAATAAAATAGTTACTATTATATATATATATATAATGAATAGACCACTGAAAGAGATGAATGTTTTAGTAACAGGTGGATGTGGTTTTATTGGATCCAACTTTTGTGTTAACAATTCACATTTATTTAATAAAATGATTATTTTAGATTGTTTGAATTATGCCGGAAACATAAATAATATAAATGAAATAATTAACACAGAAAATGTAATTTTTTTAAATAAAGACGTTATTACAACTGATTTTAAAGAAATATTTGACAAATATGATATTGATTTAATTATTAATTATGCGGCACAAACACATGTAGACAATTCATATTACTATATCAATAGTTTTTTAAAAGACAATGTTTTATCTATAACCGTAATTTTAGAGGCAATAAGATTTTATACTAAACAAATTAAAATGATACATTTTAGTACTGATGAAATATATGGAGAATCACTTGAAGATGTAGTATTCGATGAAAAATCAAACTTTAATCCAACAAATCCTTATTCTGCTACAAAAGCGTCAACCGAAATGATAATTAATAGTTATAAAATATCATTTAAAATTCCTATATTAATAGTTAGATGTAATAATGTATTTGGTATAAAACAACACCATGAAAAAGTTATTCCTTTATTTATATCAAAAGCTTTAAAAGATGAAGAATTAACTATACATGGTTCGGGTGAAAAAACTAGAGATTTTATTCATACAGATCATGTAAATAGTGCGGTTTTGACTTTAATTGAAAAAGGAGATTTTAATCAGATTTATAATATAGGAATTGAAAATCCTATAAATATATTAAAATTAGCTAAGTATATAATAAAATCTGTAGGTAAAGGAAGTGTTAAATATATAGAAGATAGGCCTTTTAATGATGCTAGATATAATGTTAACTTTGATAAATTAAAAAATTTAGGTTGGTCGCCAAAAAATGATTTTTATGAACAATTAGACAAAATTATAGAATGGGAAAAGAATAATAAAATAAAAAAAGTATCGTTGTGTCCTATAGTTGGGAAAATAAATAAATATATTGATAATCGCGGGTTTAATATAAAGTTAAAAAGTGATATTATAATTTGTGAGCAATTTATATCTAATAGTAACAAAAATGTGTTGAGAGGCATACATAAATCTCCTTATGAAAAATATGTAACAATATTAAACGGTAAGGTAATTGACTATATTATTGATTTTACAAATAATAACATAACATATGAAAAATATTTGTTAGATAGTAAAGAAAATAATCAATTATTTATTCCAGCTAATAAAGGACATCTATTTATAGCATTAGAGGATAATACAGAATTACTGTATCAACTAGGAGGTAAATATAATGCAAATAAAGATATAAACATTAATTATAATGACCCATATATAAATTTGGATATTCCCTGGAATAATAAATACATATTATCTGATAAGGATACATATAGTGAATTTATAAAACCCATTGACTATGTATTAATTGGTTCTAGTGGATTCTTGGGAAGTCAAGTAAAAAAATATTTAGAAATTCAGGGTAAAAACTTTATTACATTAGATACTAGATTAAATAACTATGATGAGATACGATATAAATTGAACTTATATAAGCCAAAATATGTAATATGTGCTGCGGGTATATCTGGTAAGCCTACAATTTCATGGTGTGATGAAAATAAAGAAGAAACATTTAATGTAAATGTAATTGATACATTAAAATTATGTGAAATTACAAACAAATTAAGTATTCATTTAACGTTATTAGGTTCTGGATCTGTTTTTAGTGGTTCATTTGATGAAAATAATGAAGCAAACTTAATAACCTATTCTGAGAAAAGTACAAATGATAAAAATAATAGCAAATATTATTTAAAATGTAGAAATATATTGGAAGATAGTCTAGACTTATATTCTAATGTGTTATATTTAAGAATACAATATCCTATATCCTTAACGGAAAATCCTAAATGTTTTATGAATAAAATGTTGTCTAGACTAGAAAGTGTTCATGACCAATATGTAAATATTACTTATATTCCAAATTTATTTCCTTTATTAATTTCAACAATTTTAGAAAAAAATATAACTGGTATATTAAATTTTGTAAATCCTGGTTCAATAAAATTATCTAATTTATTAGAATGGCATACAAAAAATAGTTTGACAGAAATAAAATATAATATAGTAAAATCAGATAGTTTTTGTGGATTATTAAATACAACATTATTAGAAAGTTTACTAGGCGATACAGTTATTCCTATTAACAAAATATTTAAAGCTTCATAACTTGCCGTTTAAATATATTTAAAATTTCGTAACTTAAAGATTAAATATATTCTATACTATATGGAATATAAAACATTTAATAAAGGTATTCTAACAAACTCAAACAATACATATATATGTACTGTTAACCATAACGCGGGGTTTTTTTCAAATTGCACGTGTTCATTAGTAGATTTGATTGAATGTGTAGACCATTTAAAAGATACTAATATTGAATTAGATACTAAAAATACATTTAATCTTTACAAAAATGCAGAAAAAAACGGAGATATAGGTTTTGAATATTTTAAAAAAACAGATAATAACAAAAAAATCGATATCATATATGATAAAGGTGTTCACGTAGAAAGTGGTATGACTTTTACACCTTATAAAAGAATAGATTTTGAAAAAATTACTCCATATATAAGTAAATATTTTTCACATAGTAAACAGATTGAAAGTATTATAAGTTCAATAGAAAAAAAATACAAAATAGATTATGATAATACTTGTTGTATATTTTTTAGAGGTTTAGATAAATTTGTTGAAACAGGTGTTCCGGGTTATGATATATTTTGTGATAAAGCAATTGATATTACAAAAAATGAAAATAATGTAAGATTTTTATTACAATCTGATGAAACTGATTTTTTTGATTATGCAAAAAAAATATTCAATAATAATATCATTTTTAATGATGAAATTAGACATATGAAACATAGTAAAACAATATTAGAAAAAAGTTTAGATAAAAATGATAATTTTAAATATTCATTAAATTTTTTGGCAATTGTAATAATTATGTCAAGATGTAAATATGTTATTTGTAACACATCAAATATTTCTTTGTGGATTTCATTGTTTAGAGGAAATACTAGTAATTTTCATCAATATTTGAAACAAATACCAAAATTTTGGGGTACTTTAAAAAATCCTTTGTATAATAGTTCTGTAAAAGATGTATGGTATTAAAAAATAATTATAAAATAATGTAATTATTTTTTATTTAAAATTCTATTGTTAATTTTTCTAATAATTTTACTTCAAAATATCTAGATGGAGCATGACAACCTACTGGATTATCATTAAAGATAGTTTCAACTGAAAATTGAGAAGCAATATCTTTACTTGGTATTTTTTTTTTGTTAACTCTTAATTTTTCATTAATCAACGTATCTTCTAGTACTTTTCTTGTATTATATTCTATATCATACTTTATTTCTTTGCAAACCTCAATCATATCTTTTATATTTCTTAATGAAAAACCACCATTTCCAACACATTTATCTTCATCAACATTTTTCCACGGAGCTCCAATAAAAGAATATTCGAAAAATATATCATCTACCTTTCTTCTTAAAAATGATGTAGTAGTAAATGTTAGTACATAATCGCTATTTATTTTTTTCCATAAATTTACGTCACAACACAAAGTACTGTGTTGTAATGGGTGGGGTTGTAAATCAGTAGTATATCCTAATGATTTTAGAGAAAACAATTTAACATTTTTCCAATCTTTAATAATATTATTTAAATATTCGTAATTTTCATTGCCATAAAATATATATAATTGAGTATCTGTACCTCCATAAATATGAGCTAAATTATATAATGTACCTTCTAACCATTCATGTTTTCTAGGTTCAATTAAAAGAATAGAAAGTTTTGTATAATTTTCAGCCCAAATTGTTTTTTTATCACACGGTATTGGAATATTTTTCACATAATTATCCCAAAATTTAAATGAATGTAAATTAGATATTTTTTTTTCTCTATAGGTCATTATATTATATAAACACAATTTATTATTTAAATATATATATCTGCAATATATTATATGACTTCAAATTATTGTGTTACTTCATATATTGAAAATTGTAAAACAAACAAACAATCGCCTGGGTTAGGTGATTTCATTCGTGGTTGTTTAACATTAATCAAATTTTGTGAAAAATGTAATTATAAATTTTATATAAATAAAGATAGTCATGAAATGTTCTCTTTTTTTGAAAATAATGATTTTTTTATTAATAATGATGATGATAAAATAAAAGAAAATACAGATGTATTGGAATTATTACCCCCGTTATCTTATAATATTATTAATAATCGATTGGAAGAATTGTTTTTTTCAAAACAAAATATGCATGTAATGACATCAGCCTTTTATAATTATCCTAATAATTATGGAGAAATAAATAATAATCAATATAATATTATTAAAAAAATATTTACACCGACACAAACATTCCAAAAAGAAATAGATGATATTTTGAAAGAATTAGATGTTGAAAAAAATAAATATAGTATATTACACATTCGTACAGGAGATCAGTTAATACGCAACGATAGGATAGAACCTAGACTATTGCAAGATCTAATAAATATAATTGATAAAAACAAGTTAATAAAAGAAACAACTATTTTAGTTGCAGATTCCAACAAAATAGCATTAGAATTAAAGAAAAGGTACAATTTATTAAAATATTATAATACAAAAAAAATACATTTGGGAGATAGATATTTAAAAGATAGTTTATTAAAAACAGAATACATAAAAAATACATTAATAGATTTTTATTTAATGTATTATTCGAAAAATATAAATGCTATACCCGGATCCGGATTTTCTACCATTGCATCTTTAATAGGAAAGCAGAATTATATTCTATATTCTTATAGCAATCGCAATCCATTTATGTTTGTTTAATAATCAACTTTATTCCATTCAGGCCATATATCTTCTATATCTTTTTTTGTAATTCTCCTAGTTGGTCTAATTTTATAAAATTTATCTAATTTTTCTTTATTATTATCACCTGGTCTTGCTATAAAACTTGCTTTATTTCTATAACCAGTTTCATCAGCACCATATTTATTTTTATCATTATTATTTTTTTTAGTTAATGGTGAAATATAATAATATGCTATTGTTTTTCGTGATTCGTTATCCGGACATAATAATTTTTCAGGTACACCATGCCAAGAAGTATTATTTGTTTCAAATAATATAGCACTATTATATTTTATTTTCTGTGATACAACACATTTGGTCATATTATCATCCCATAATTCTGTATCCCCTTTCCACTCATCTTTCCAAGTTTTATTTAAATATAATATAATATTCAATCGTCTTTCTTTATTTTCTATAAGAGGATGTTTTTCATAATCTAAATGTATATTTAAACGCCCATATTTTGGTGTTGATTGTATAGAACTTCCATATAATGTAGGATCATATTCTAATTCTTCTATATCTGTAATACGTGAAAAAATATTAACCATTTGATTTGTAGATAAAATATAAAATATATTTTTTAATGGTTCAGGAAATGTATTTATACTAGAATTTAAATATTTTACTTCTAATGGGTTTTCATAAAAAAACCAATTTTTATTATCATAATCTTTTGGAAAATTATTTGATAGTTCAGATATAAAACTTTCATTTAAAAAATTATCAATTAAAACAAATCTGTTGTCTAGTCCTTCTACTTTATCATTAAATTTTTTATTGTAATGATCAATATTATTTATCCAATCACCAAAATAACTAGCATTATTTTTAACATTAAAAAAATCAAATGTTTCTTTTTGTAATGTCATTTAATATATTAAAACAAATTATATTTAATATATTATTTATCTAAAGTTATTTATTTATCTAAAGTTATTTATTTATCTAAAGTTATTTATTTATGTAAATTTATATATTCTTTTATTTTATCACAAACGTAATCTACATCTTTTTCATTTAAACCATGATGTGCTCCCAATAAAAATCCGTTTTTCATAATTAAATCTGAATTTTTAAAATCTTGAAGATATTCTCTATATACTGGGTGTCGTGTAATATTTCCTGCAAATGTAACTCGTGTTTGTATATTATTTTCTTCTAAAAAATTTAATAAACCTAGTCTATCATCATATTGTAAAGGAATCGCCATCCAATTAGGTTTTATTGAATCATCAGGAAGTATGATTTCAGGTAAATCTTTAAGATTATTTAAATATCTTTCAATATTTTTTCTTCTTATATCTTTAAATTTATCAAATTTATCTAGTTGTACTAAACCAAACGCAGCAGACATTTCACAACATTTCATATTATAACCTAATGCTCCATACAAAAATTTGTAATCATAAGGAATATTATCAACTTTATGATTAAATCTATCATTCATTGATTCACTATTATCACCTATTCTACCCCAATCTCTTATCATAAGCGCACGTTTTTTGTGTTTTATATCATTAAACATAACCATTCCGCCCATACCACCTGCAGTTATAATGTGACTAGCATAAAAACTAGTGGTTGATACATCACTTTCATTTGTTGTACAAATAGTATCTGCCGAGTCTTCCACTAAATAAATATCTTCTCTATTCAAATATTTTAAATGATCTTTAATACTTTTCCAATTTGGTTTATTACCAATTAAATTAGGCAACATTATAGCTTTAGTTTTTTCAGTTATTGCTTTTAATACTTCTGTTACATTTGCTTGGTAAGTATTTAAATCTACATCAACAAAAACAGGTTTTAAATTTAATTGAATCATCGGTGCAACAGTTGTAGAAAAACCACACGCTGGTGTAATTATTTCAGAACCTTCAGGTAAATCTAAACATGCTAAAGATAATAAACAAGCAGAACTTCCTGAATTTACGAATAAGCCATATTTTTTTCCAAAAATATTAGAAACCTTTTCTTCAAACTCTATAGATTTTTTACCAAATCCAGCCAACCACCCATCCTGAAGACAATCATTTACTGCTTTTATTTCCTCTTCTCCATAAGCTTGAAATCCGTTTGGTGCATACCAAATTTTTTTGCTCATTATAATTATAGATAATTTACTATATTTAAATACTAATTAATTATAATTATAATTATAATGAGCAAAAATCAAGGGTTTCACTTCATCATATCGTCAATAAGTGCGTTCAAATCGTATTCTCTGGTCCAACCCAACTCAGTTTCCGCTTTGGTAGCGTCACCTAGTAAAAACTCTACTTCGCAAGGTCTAAAATATTTCTCATCAATTTTGACGACTATTTTACCGCTTGATTTCTCTATACCTACTTCATCCACTCCGTTACCTTGCCATTCAATCTCTTTATCTACTTTGGCAAAACATCTTTCTATGAAATCTCTTACTGTATATGTTTCTCCGGTTGCTAAAACATAATTCTCTGGTTTATCTTGCTGAAGCATAAGCCACATTCCATAGACATAGTCCTTCGAATGACCCCAGTCACGCTTGCTATCAATGTTTCCCAGTTTCAATACATAATCCGGTTTCTTTACCCTTTCTTCTTCGAAGTTATCGCTATGTAATACACTTTCATGTTCACCAATACATTCTCGCATTTCTTTTTCATACTGTTTTTCTTGTTCTATAATTTTTTTCACACCATTAACTACTTTCATTGTGACGAAATTCTCCCCCCGTCTTGGCGATTCGTGATTAAAAAGTATCCCGTTACACGCAAACAAGTCATAAGCATCACGATAATTATTCACTAAATAGTGACTATATACTTTGGCACATGCATATGGAGATTGAGGATTAAACGGAGTCGTTTCTTTTTGTGGTTTTTCCAAAACGGCTCCAAACATTTCACTAGTTCCTGCTTGGTAAAATTTAGTTTTTTTTCGAACATCATTTGGTAATGTACGAATTGCCTCCAATAATTTCAATGTGCCTAAACCATCAATTAATGATGTATATTCAGGAATTTCAAAAGAAATCTGTACATGACTTTGTGCTGCTAAATTGTAAATCTCAAATACTTCAAACCCCTCATTTTCTCTCGCCATTTTTGTAATGTAATTCGTTAAAGATGAACCATCTGATAAATCACCATATTCTAAAAATAATTTATCACGTATATGATCTAATCGTGTATGTGAATATAGTAATGATGTTCTACGAACGATTCCATACACTTTATAACCCTTTTCGATTAATAATTCTGCTAAATAGGAACCATCTTGACCCGTAATACCTGTTATAAATGCTAATTTACGCATTATAACCAATAGTATATTTATGTTTTTAATATATTATTGGTTATATTATTGATTATATTATTGATTATATTATTAGACATATTATTAGACATTTTACACCTTTGAATTTGAATATTTGCATGATTAGTAGTTAGTTATTTATCTGTCTATTCAACAGTTACTACCTTTGCCAAATTACGTGGTTTATCTGGATTAATATTTCTTAATAATGCTAGCTTATAGCATAATAATTGTAATACAACTATATAAATAATTTCTTGCAAATCTTTATTTTCTGGAACAATAATAGTATTTTCTTTTACTATACCTTGTGTTTCCAAATTATTTATTTCACTAATTACTAATATATTTGCTTTCCGACTTTCAATTTCTTTGTATACATTTAACATTTTACTTTCATTTTCTTTATTCATTAATAATATTACAGGAAATCCTTCTTGTAACAATGCAAATGGTCCATGTTTTAATCCAGCAGCCGAATAACCTTCAGCATGTATATAACATATTTCTTTCATTTTTAAAGCCATTTCGTTAGCAATATATTTCATTTTATCTTTTCCAAGTATAAAAATATTTTGTTTATTTATCATTGTTAAATGATTATTTTGTATTAGCGTATCTCTATTTATTAATATACTGTTTACATGGTCTGTTATTTTTCGTAAATTATTGTATGTAATAGGATTACTTATATAATTTTTTCTGCAGTTTTCTAATATCCAAAATGAAAATAGCCTTAACAACATTAACGTACTAGTAAATGATTTTGTAGATGCGACCGCAACCTCTCTACCTGCATTCATATAAATACCACAATCTACTTCTCTAGCAATTAATGAATCAACTACATTAACAATACCCATTGTAATAATTTTACTTTCCTCTTTAATTAAACCTAATACTCTATGTAAATCCTTTGTTTCACCTGATTGACTACACATTACTAATAATGTTTTACCGTTTAATGGTATATCATTTAAGCAAAACTCAGCTGCATCATAACACGATACATAATTAATACATTTTGTAGATTTTATAAATAGAGATCCTATTTCACATGCATTCAAACTTGTACCACAACCTAAAAATATGATATTTTCAATACTATGTATATGCATTTTTAAATATTCTAATCCTCCTAATTTTATTGAATTATTATATATTCTTGCACCATTATTAGTACTTCTTAATAATGATTTTGGCTGTTCCATAATTTCTTTTAAAGTCCAATGATCGTATGGAGCAGGTGTCAATTCTAATTCAAAATTTTTATTTTCAATTATATCCATATTAGTATTATTAATAATACCTTTTGTTAGAGATAATGTAACTATATTATCATTATCTATTGCATAATAATTTTTTATTTGATTCACAAATCCAGAAGCTTCAGATGTTGCCATAATATATTCATCGTTTTCTCCTATTAATATGGGTGAACCATTTCTAACAACATAAATATTATCTTGACATTTTGAAAACATGATTGCTAATCCATATGTGCCTTCTAATTTATTTATAGTTTGTTTAATAGATTTAACAATATTATTAGTTATGAAATCATTATTTATTTCATTATTCTCTTTTTTATGAATTTCTTCATTTTCTCTATAAAAATATTCAATTAAATTTACAATGATCTCGCTGTCAGTTTCTGAATAAAATGTAAATTGTTTTTCTAACAGTAAATTTTTCAATTCAACGTAATTTTCAATAATACCATTATGTACTAAGCATATTTCTCCATTATTTGATAGATGTGGGTGCGAATTATCTATATTAACACCACCGTGTGTAGCCCATCGTGTATGACCAATTGCTAAACAACTTTGCCAATCGTTTATTTTATCGCAAAATAAATCAAATATATCTTTATCAACTAAATCTTTATTTGTTTCGATTTTCTCTCTGTTATCATTTTTTTGTTCGGAAATACCTACTTGTTTTTTAATTAACATTTTATCATTTATAATTGTTCCAATACCAAAAGAATCATATCCTCTATTTTGTAATTGTTTTAAACTATTAATAACCATATTTATAGAATTATTTTTTTTGGATATTACTACAGAAATACCGCACATATTTTTCTATATTATGTGTTTATAGAAAAAATATATTTAATTTACTTAGCAAGAGTTTACAAATAAGTTATTATCTAAAAATCGTCGTCCAAATCAAATACATCTTCTTGTTTTGTTTTATCAGCTAATGCGTATTCAGCAACACGTTTTTCGAAGAAATTGGTTTTTCCTTCTATACTAATCATATCCATAAAGTCAAACGGATTTTTTGTATTATATATTTTGCTTTCTCCTAGTTGAACGATTAATCTATCAGCAACAAATTCAATATATTGACACATTAACTCCCTATTCATACCAATTAATCTACACGGTAAAGCATCACAAATAAATTCTTTTTCGATTTCAACTGCTTCTTTTATTATATCTAATACTTTTTGTTTACTTAATTTTTTGTTTAATTTACTATATAATAAAATAGCAAATTCTGTATGTAATGCTTCGTCACGACTTATTAATTCATTTGAAAATGTTAATCCAGGCATTAATCCACGTTTTTTTAACCAATAAATAGAACAAAATGCTCCTGAAAAAAATATTCCTTCAATACATGCAAATGCGATTAATCTAGTAGCAAATGAACTACGCTTGTCTTGAATCCATTTTATAGCCCAATCAGCTTTCTTTTTTATACAAGGATAATTTTGAATCGCTTGAAACAACATGCTTTTTTCTTCACGATCTTTAATATAAGTATCAATTAACAAACTATATGTTTCAGAATGAATATTTTCCATTGCAATTTGAAATCCATAAAATGCTCTTGCTTCTGATGATTGAACTTCTCCCATAAAACGAGCAGCCAAATTTTCCAAAACAATTCCATCAGATGCTGCAAAAAATGCCAAAATCATAGATATGAAATATGTTTCGTCTTTGTTTAAGCTCTCCCAATGTGAAATATCTTTAGATAAATCTATTTCTTCTGCTCTCCAAAAACAATCTACTTGTTTTTTATACATTTGCCATATATCTTGGTCTTGTATGGGAAACATTACGTAACGATTATCGTCTTCTTGCAGCAATGGTTCATTTTGAATTTTAGCCATCCTAAATATTATAGGTATAGATTTTTATATAAGTTTAAAATATTGATTCATCTACATGATGTAGTTAAAAACCTTTTCGCGACATGTAAATTAAATTACGTATGTAAATAAAAATATTTATATAATATAATTATAAATATGAATATTGCATTACGAGATCACAAAATATATCAAATGAAAGCAGAATTAGAAAATAGAAAAAAAATATTATGCGCTAAAAAGAAAATGTTAGAGAGAAACTCGAGAGAAAATGTATTCTTAAATGACATTTTAGACGATTATAATAAATATAATCGTCACATTATTAAACAAAAAGAGCAACAAGTTATGCATTTACACATGTTGAATCAATATATAGAAACTATATCAAGAGATTTACAATTAACAGATAGTCAATTGAAAAATTCAAAGCAAGAACAGAGAGAAATTATGAGAGAAATTAATAAATTAAAATACGAAATTGACGAAATAATAGAATAATAGAATAATAGAATAATAGAATAATAGAATAATAGAATAATAGAATAATAGAATAATAGAATAATAGAATAATAGAATAATAGAATAATAGATGATATATAGCAATTACATGTATACATAACAGATATCTCATTTTTTTTTATATTCATAAAATATATAATGGAGTCACAATCAGTTAATTACAAAGATACGTTAAATAAAATGGCTAATTTAGAAGAATTATCTAAATTTATAGTAGCGCAAAATGCTGCGTTAGAAGGAAAAAGGAGCATGTTAGTTAAAACATTAACTAATATGCAAGGACAGGTTTCTAAAATTAGAGATCAACTCGATAATATTAAAAGTAAGGGAACTACTGCATCTAGTGAAATAAAACAATTAATTTCTGATTCTGATACAAAACAAGCCCAATCCTTGAAAAATATTAAAAACAGCATCGGGGCTATGTTAAATATGGATAAATTAGAAACATCTGTTAAAAACTTGGAAGGCGATATTAATTCTTTAGCTGGTGTAGCTGGAACGGGTACTAACCCCGGGGCACCTGAATTTAAACCTACAGGACCGGTCGAACCGGTCGATCCTGCTGCACAACAAGCCGACAAATCTGGATTAAATGCCAATGCAAAGGAATTTAAACCTGCTAATATGAAAGGAGGTTACACATATGGAAAATCAAGACGTTCTGGTAAAGGACGCAGAAAAAGAAGAACAAAAAAAATGCACCGAAAAGGTGCACGTAAATATTAAATAATTGGTACAATATGCAAATATAATGTAATTTATGATACATTACTAATAAAATATTAAATTTTTAATTCTAAACGAAATTTAATATTGGTTTCATTAGGGTAATTGCCGTGAGCTTCTCGGTATTTTAAGTTATTTGAATTCAGTTTAGCGCGGACGCGTTGTTTTAATACATTTTTCCAACGTCGTTGAATTAATTTAATCCAATGTGTCTTATCACACGCTAGGGAATAACTATCGTATTCGTGTGGACCAATACTTTTTGATATAGGTTCAATAATTCGCAGATCTAATTGTTTAGGATTTTTTATAATATTACCATAATTTCGAATAGTTGGGTGCATTTTATCAATATCCTGATTACTAGACAGTTGAGAAGAAAACATATCATACATTTCATACAACATCTCTATGTCTTTTTTAATACACGGTAAATCATTATAGAAGTCATTCGAGTCTACTATATCTAGAATAATATAGTTGTTATAAATATCATGATATTTATCTTCCAATGTACCATGTTTATAAGGAGAATATAATTCTACAATCGCTAATTTATAATTTGACATTTGTCAATAAATAATAGTATTGGCACGAAAATAATAATATTATTGATAATCAATTTTTTCTAGTATTATAGTATATAATGAAATTGAAAATGCCAAAAATGTCTAAGATGCCAAAACTAGATAAATTATTAAATAATAAGAATGTATTATATGCTGTATTTGTTATAGCTATATTAAATTTATTAGGCTATTTAATGATGCAAAACACTGAAGCAGTAGTTTTCTTTTTGATCGTAGGATTTTTAACTACGTACTTTAGTAAAAATATGACCGTTGTATTAATTGTAGCTATAGTTGCCACTTCTATTTTTGCTTCTACTAGAATCACATATATCAAAGAAGGAATGGCTAGTAAGAATAAAAAATCTAAAAAACAATCTGAGGGTAATAGTGAAAAGGGTGAAGAAGAAGAGCACGAAAAAGATGGTGAAGACGAAGACGAAGAGTTAGGATCAGATGATTCCCATCTTTATGAAAAAGAAGAGAATGATGATAAAATGGATAATAATATGAGCGAAGGTATGAGAACTAAAAATAAAGTTGATTATGCCAGTACTATTGAAGACGCATATGCAAAATTGCAAAATTCTGTAGGAAAAGAAGGAATTCAAGGATTAACCAAACAAACTGGCGATTTACTAAAACAACAAAAAGATTTAATGGATAATATTAAAGGTATGGAGCCATTCATTCATACTGCCGAGAGTTTTATGAAAAATTTAGACATGAGTAGTTTAGACGGTATTACTGGTATGCTTGAAAAAATGACCGGAAAAAAATAAATTAACCGTCGATAATTAGTATCTAATTACCGTAAATTAGTGTTACGCGATTATTTACATGTATATATATTATTTATATTTACAAATATATATATACTATGGCAAAATGTCCTCCAGGAGTTATATGTTTTGAAAATTTTACATTTACATTTATTATAATAGCTTTATTAATAATATTATATATTATTTACATTAGAAATAATAACAGTATTGGACTAGGATTATTTGATTTTAGAACTACTATTGAGAATTCGAATCAAATACCAAACAGTACCATTTCTATAGAGAGAAATCAATATAATCCATTTTTATCTGCAATATATCCTAAGGCTAATTTTTCATTTACACAAGATGAAAATAGTGTATTGATGAATCCCTACGTTCCACCATTAAAAGATGATAGATTGATTAGAACAAATGACATCCGTGGCGGTGTACCTATAAATGTTAATACTCGCGCTGTAGATACTAGTTATAGACAAGTGGGTATATTAAAACGCATGAATGGTCCAGAAATGATATTACCTTTAATGGGAAGACCACTCTATGTAGGTAGAGATAAGTGGCAATATTATACTATGAGTGATTCCAACAATGCTATCAAATTGCCAATTTCTTTTAAATCTAAGAGTTGTACGAATGAATATGGATGCGACGAAGTATCAAATGGTGATACAGTATATGTCGATGGAATAGATGCAACATTTCAAGCTACTATTTACGATAGTAATATTATGCGTTATATTCCGTTCATATAAAGATTCTACAATAATATCAATATCCATAATATCAATATCAAACAAAAAATATTGTTGTATAATATTTTTTGTTTGATATTTTACACACTACGACTATGTATTAACCTAGTTTTTCTATTCATATCTAATTTAATTTGTCTATCCCTACAGGTTACATTACAAAACGTATTATCGCAATACATATGTGTAGGGACGGCAATACGATTGTTGCAATAGCCACAAATGTGCCTGTATATTTTCATACTTTGTGATTTTGCAATAGGAATAAACGTGTGGTAGTCATTAGCATTATCATTTATACTAATAAATTCTGCATATTGACCGCGTTTTTGTGTCTCTTGTCTATTTTCATTAATATAGTAACTATAATCGTAGGATTCTTTATTCACATTGTCTATTTCACTTTTATAATAATCATATGAACCATAAGATTCTTCATCTATCAAATTATATTCTTCACGATCGAATTCAAATGCTGTAATGTTCTCGTTATTTATTTTCATAGTTAACATTGAAGGACAAATATATCCTACTACATAAATGTAAACGTTTAATAAGTATCTAAATAACATGTTTCCTTTATATAGTATATTCTAATATAAAAATTATAAATCAATTTTTTATATTAAGATAGTTAATTTTATACTCATAATGTTGAGAAATATTATGGTCCATAATTAGAAAGCCCGACTATAGTTTGATTAGCAGTATCTTTTGCATAATCTCTTACAATAACTTTACCGTCGGTTGGTATAAATATACTCACATCTACGCGTTTGAAATTACCATTAAAATCTTTTTCGTTAATTTGCAATTCTATGTTATTACTGTCTATAGAACCAGTTGATATATTAATAGCACTATTTGTTGGAGATTGTACTGGTTGTTCTGTAGATGGTTGTTCTGTAGATGGTTGTTCTGTAGATGGTTGTTCTGTAGATGGTTGTTCTGTAGATGGTTGTTCTGTAGATGGTTGTTCTGTAGATGGTTGTTCTGTAGGTGGTTCAACGTTTTTACAATCAAATATATTCTCATCCTTATTTCTATATTGTCCGCAATTTATAAATTTAGAAAATTGGTCTATACCCATTTCAGTTACATTAGATTCTAATTCATCATCACCACCATATTGCATTGTATTATTAAATTCTGTGAATGTTTTCCATAATGAATAAAAAATCTGAGTGTTTTTTGAAAAGTTTGCTATATTTTCAATACTATTGTCTTTTGCATCTAATACATTTTTTCTTGTTAGTGGTTCGTCAAAACCGATTGCTCTTCTAACTTGGATAGAATCTTTATTGGATTGATTAGTCATAAAGTTAATAAATTTAACCATTGATATAGTATCTTTATCTGGTGAAAGTAATTTATTAAACATATTATTTATGTTTTCACTTGTAATATAGGATAGTGGTTGTTGATCTGCATTTGTCGTTGTATCTACCAATGGTCGTTCTTGTTTAGCCTCGTCGTCACTATCTGGAAATTTATTATCCATGTTTGCGCTATATATATTTAAAGCTGCAAGAATAGACCCTTTACATACACTATTATTTGTGCCTTCATCTTTTGTTAATAAATCTATATATTGAAGCGATTTTTCAAGAGCATCGCTATAATTTTCAGGTACAATATCATAATTCATATTACCTGAAAATAAAGCTTTACACTTGTTTATAATATTCATTCCTTGTGGTAGTTCACCGTGTTTTTCTTTGTAATTATCTAAATATTCTAACCATAAATCTAATATTTGAGATTCATTTTCATTATTAGCACATGTAAATAAATAAGAATCTATTGTATTTATTTTATTTGTAGCTTCTTCTTTGTTATCAGGTACAGTAGTATCTATTTTTGTTGGGTCACAATCAAATTGGTCTAATGATTTAATAACATCATTTTTAGTTGTATTAGTTGTCCGAGCATTAGATTCGTTTTTACTATTACTTGTAATATCATTTAATGTTATTTTAAGATTAGCATCATCTAAATTATTATTCCATATATCAATAAGCAACTGCAATTGAGATTCATTTTTTGTTCTATAATATATAGCGTTTAAATATGGAAGTAAGTTTTCTCTAGCTTCTCCTAAACAGATGTTATTATCAGCGGGAAAAAAATATACTTTTACAAAATTTTGTTGTTGTATATATAACATATTTACTACGTTTTGAGGATCCATTAAATCGGATGGTATTTTTTTAAAGATACATTTCATATTATTATCGCTTTGTGATACTTTAGAAAGGGATTCGTCATTTTTAGATTTAACATCTTTCTTTGCTTCGACTGGACTGACTGGTTTAACATCTTTTTTTGTTTCAACAGAACTGGCTGGTGTAACATCTTTTTCTGTTTCAACAGAACTGGCTGGTGTAACATCTTTTTTTGTTTCAAGAGAACTAGTTGGTTTAACATCTTTTTTTGTTTCAAGAGAACTAGTTGGTTTAACATCTTTTTTTGTTTCAACAGAACTGGCTGGTTTAACATCTTTTTCTGTTTCAACAGAACTGGTTGGTTTAACATCTTTTTTTGTTTCAACAGAACTGGCTGGTTTAACATCTTTTTTTGTTTCAACAGAACTGGCTGGTTTAACATCTTTTTTTGTTTCAACAGAACTGGCTGGTGTAACATCTTTTTTTGTTTCAACAGAACTGGCTGGTGTAACATCTTTTTTTGTTTCAACAGAACTGGCTGGTGTAACATCTTTTTTTGTTTCAGTTGGACTGGTTGGTTTAACATCTTTCTTTGTTTCGATTGGACTGACTGATGTAACATCTTTTTTTGATTGAATAACAATAGGGCTTGATTTATTCGCGACGTCTAAAGGTTTCGGTTTTGACAATCGTGGTTTCCCTCCATGTAATTTACTAGTTGGTTTGTATATATTTTTAACAGTTTTGTTCTTTATATGTTGATTTCGCTTATTTTTTTTTCTGGTAATATCTATTTTATGAAATTTCATATTATTTATATATATAATAGTTTAAGAAAAAGTATTATATTTATTTTATTAACTTATATTAATATGAATGAATTGAATATGATCGACTGTAAAAATGCGACATCACCTATAAATTTAAGTATGTCTAAAATAATGGGTCCATGTTCTTTAAAATGTGATTATAATTATGTTTATGGTAAATATACTCCAAATGTCACAAATAAAAAGGAATATCTCTCGTTAAATTATTCAGGTAAAAGTAATCCAGTCAAATACAACAATGAATATTACAACGTTCAAGAAATTAGAATGTATATTGCATCATTACATCAATATGATGGAAAATTTGCGGATGGCGAAATATTAATAATACATAATGGTCCCGGCAAAAATCTAATAGTTTCTATACCGTTGGTAATTGGAGATAAAACTGATTTAGGCTCAGTTCAGTTAAACAATTTAATAAGTGAATCAAATAAACGCATTCCGAATGAAGGCGAGTCTGCAACCATATCATTTGGAGATTTTTCACTAGATAATTTTATTCCAAAAAAAGTTGGATTTTATAGCTATAATGGAACATTACCGTACAAACCATGTAATGGCAATTACCAATATATCTTGTATGATAAAAAACACGCATTGAATATAGCAAAAAAACATATTACGAATTTAGTAAAAAATGTAAAAAAACACAAAGTCGAAATGCATAAAAATACGTTTTTTTATAATAAAAAAGGTGCTAATCTAACGAATGCTGATGATAATATTTATATAGATTGTCAGCCAGTAGACGAAGAGGGCAATATATATATTAATGAAAGTACAAATCAACAAGTTACTGCTGGTGACGGCACAATGAATATAGATTTTGAAAAGATAGAACCATTTATGTATGTATTTGTAGGTTTAATCGTTGCTTCAGTAATTTTATATGGAGGAAAATATTTACTTAAAAAACTAAAGAAGGACTAACGCTGGATTGCAGAGAGAAAAGAGAAGATGCAGTAAAAATAAAAATAATTACCTTTGAAATTATTTTTATTATATCGTGTAGGTTACTTTACAATTTGATTATTTAAACAATAGAAAGTGTATCTTGAACGTTCATTGCATGATGAGTGTCATCATTCATAGGTTTGTAATCTAAATTGCTGGAACCAGAGGTTTCAACTAAAGGGGCCATTTTTTTAACCATTTCTTCTTCTAATGTTACGGGAAATTGATTAAAAGCAGTTAAGTGGTTGCTCTTTTTCATTTCAGATGGTAAATATCTTTGAATAGCAAGTTCTCCATTTGAATGACTGGAACGTCTAATTAATTCGTATCCAGCAAATAATGCAACAACACCAATAATAGGGTTAAAATTGGCTAATATGTAAAATGCAGCTAACATAACTACAAGATTACCATAAATAGTGTCAACTACGTTTGCTAACATAGAAGGTGTTTTAATGTTAAATACACTATAAATTACCAAAACAACTAGTAATGCAAGATGGTGATAATTTTCTTTTTTTAACATTTGTTTATAGGCGTCCATATATATCATATTGCTATATTATTTTTTGTAAATAGTTTATTTTTCATGAGAGTCGATATTTATAAAATAAACTATAAACTGTAAATTATTATTTACTAAATATTTATTTAAAAATTGATTTTAACAGTTAGTTTATTAAATATGTAATAACATGTCTTATTTGGGAAAAAAAGGATACACCATTTTAAAAAGCGGTTTGTCTGCGAAAGAAGAAGCGTTCATAAAAACCGAACTTACTGTAAAAGCGTTTGTTCCTAAATCACCAGTACAACCAGAACCATTTCCAATCTATAGAGAATCGCCCAATAAATATTATGTACCTAGACATTTTGGCAGCGATAATTTTGGTGATTTTACGGACAATAAATTATCAAAAGGAGATGACATTAATATTAATTTTAACGGAGAATTGCGAGAATATCAAATAAATATTGTGAATAAATATTTAAATCATGTAAAAGATAGCGGAGGTGGACTATTGGATGTTGATCCTGGTAAAGGTAAGACAGTAATGGGATTGTATATTATATCAAAATTAAAGAAGAAAACACTTGTAATCGTACATAAATCGTTCTTATTAAATCAATGGATAGAACGTATTCAACAGTTTTTACCAGATGCCCGAGTAGGTAAAATACAAGGACAAGTACTCGATATTGATAATAAAGATATTGTAATTGGAATGTTACAATCATTATCACAAAAGGACTATCCAGAAGGAATGTTTGATACATTCGGACTATCTATATATGATGAAACGCATCATTTAGGTGCAGAGGTATTTAGTCGTTGTATGGCTAAAACTATAACAAACTATACATTAGGCTTATCTGGAACAATGCAGCGAAAAGATGGACTAACTAAAGTTTTCAAAATGTTTCTAGGGGATATAGTTCACAAAGAAAAAACAAACACAAAAGAACATAAAGTACTGGTAAAGGCTATAAAATACTCTGTTGACGATGATGAATTCAACGAAATAAAATATGATTATAGAGGCAATCCTCTTTATAGTACGATGATTTCTAAATTATGTACTTTTAATCGTCGTTCAGAATTCATTTTAAAAGTATTGGAAAATGAACTAGCAAAAAATAGCGAACAGCAAATCATGGTTTTGGCACATAATAAGTCTCTAATTACCTATTTATTCAAAGCAATCGAACATAAAAATATAGCAAGTGTTGGATATTACATTGGTGGTATGAAAGAAGAAGAACTAAAAAAAAGTGAAGGTAAGAAAGTAATTATTGCGACTTATGCAATGGCGTCAGAAGGATTAGATATTAAAACATTAACAACATTATTAATGGCCTCACCTAAAACAGATGTTTGCCAGTCAGTTGGTAGAATTTTAAGAACAAAACATACACAACCACTTGTAATTGATTTGATAGATAGCCATGATATATTTGAAAAGCAATGGTTGAAAAGAAGACAATATTATATGAAACAAAAATATAATATAATTTCTACAACTAGCACTAAATACGCAGCTGATACGTGGGAAGTCATATACGATCCCGAGAAAGGTAAAGAGAGTGAAAAAAAAATAAAGGCAAAAGAAGAGCCATTGAAGGGTAAGTGTTTAATTACACTATAATCGTTTGTTATTTTAGAAATTTAATTACCACTTTTGTTGTATGGAGGTGTGTCGCCTAAATGTTTCCAAGAACTCATACAATCATTTTTTGGTGTGATTGGTACAGGATTCGCTAAAGCTGATTCATTTGGTGATAAAGAAGGTGGTGCACCACTGGAATAACTGGGTGTACTAGCAACATTTGACATGTATTGTGAATATCCACCATACTGTTTGCTATATTTTTTATGGTTTCTAACAGACTTCATCTTTTTGCTTTTATTAAATTTTGATTTTTTAGGTCTTCTTTTTGTTGTTTTCTTTGCAGATTTTTTAGGTCTTCTTTTTGTTGTTTTCTTTGCAGATTTTTTAGGATTATTTGTTTTTCTTTTACGTCCACCACATTGACTATTTAAACCTCGGGTAATAGGTGGGTAACCAGAACCTGCGAAAACAGATAGGTTTTCATTTTCGCTAGGTTTGTAAGAATAATAAGGATACCCGCCAGTTCCGTATGAACCACCAAGTTGTTTAGATGCATTCATATTAGTATCTGAATTAACACCTTCATTTTTATATGACGTATAACTAGGTAAATGAGCTGGACCGTTGCTATTTGCACTTTGTTCTTTTGAAAATCCATATCCTGAACCTCCTTTATGTTTTTTTGTGCGTTTAGATTTTCTTATTTTCTTACCACCCGTTTTTACGACTTCATATAACCCTTTTTGTTGTAATGATGAAACTGAGTCAGAACCTCCACAGCCAACAACTGGACCAACTTTACTTGAAAAGTCAAGATTAGAATGAATATTTTGTGGATTTACTGATGATGGACTTAACAACATGTATATATATATTCTCTATAAAAAAGATTTTTCTATATTTTTTGTCGTAGTTCGTTTTTACAAACAACATTCCCATGTGAAACTTCATTTACTGGAACATATGTGTTGTATTTATTATTATAGATACATACCATTTTAACGCATTTATTTAAATCAACAAATTTATCGTCTTCAATATTTTCAAATTCTTCTTCGTCGTCACTTTCTTCTAAAGCGTCTAGATTTATGTTTTCTTTTATTTTTCTAAATATGTTATTCATCATAACACTTGTTTTATAATTGGGAATTGCAGCAATATTATATTTCTCATATAAATTTTCTTTATTTCTAGTATATAAATAATATACGTCATTTTGAATATCAGCTTTCACGACAAAAATGACTCCTGTATCTTCTTCATGTAAATTCGTATTTTTATATAATATTGAATTATAGGTATTGGATGTAGACGTAAAATCGCGGTTTTGAATAGAATATATAGTATATGGTAACATTCTCGCAAGTTGAATAGATTTATCATATGATGTTTCCATAATAGGCAACCCGATATATATCCCTTGTTTTCCCATAATGGATTGTTTTAATTCATTAGATAATATTGTCTTCAAAATAGATAATTTGGTTTTTTCATTGCATTGTTCGACATTTTTTCCTTTATAAAAATGAATATTTTCGATAGAAAAAAATCGGTTTTGATTGCTATAAAATAGTGTTCCATAGAAGATAGTACCTAATACTATCTTCTTCTCAAAATTTTGTGGTACAATAAACATATTTCTAATTTGGCGTTGCGATCCATGTCCTAATTCTATAAAAATACATACCTTTTTATCTTCATAATATGTAAACCACACTAAATGTTTTTTCCCTTTTGGTATTAAAACATATATATCACTAGAAACTTTCTTATGTATATTTTCATAAGAAAGTTTCAATTTTGGAAGACGCTTAATTAATTTATCTTGTGCATTATGGTGTAAAAACATTATATAGTAGTATGGAGTATATTCTTTAATATATTTAACGTATTCATAGTAGTAAGTAATTCAATAAACAACTAAAACGATGAATAATTGTTTGTTGAAAAAGAAGATATCATTGCATTTTCCCCAGTCAAAATACCATTGTTATCATTTATATTAAATGGTTTTGCATTAGTTGATTGTTTGATTGACTGTATACTTTTGGTATCATTTTGTTTACTTTTACTTAATTCTTTCAAATAATTTTTCAGCTCATGTTTCATGGTATTATTATCTAGCGTATTATCAAGACTATTATCTAGACTATTATCTAGACTATTATCTAGACTATTATCTAGACTGTTATTCTTATTCGAAGGCACTATAATATTATTATTGTTATTATTATTGTTATTATTATTATTATTATTATTATTATTAATATTATTGTTATTTATTGGTAAAATATGATTTTGATTAGATGTTATATTGTCTTGATTAATACTATTAAATATAGTTTCATATTGTTGTTGTGGTTTATTTACTAAATCTTTGACTTTTGGTATCGTTAAATTATTTTTAAAAAAATTATATAAATAATGAATCAATATTATTAAAATGAATGATATTATTGACATTTGGATTATCCATGGAAGCATATTATTATATATTACTTATAAAGTTAATACTGTAAATAAAACGTACAAAATAGTAAATAAAACGTACAAAATAGTATAAAAATAGTATAATATTTAAAATTTCTCTCTCGCTTTCTCTCGCTTTCTCTCTTTGTTGTTGATTTTATTTTCAATGCGAACCATGAATTAATGAATGCAATACAAAATACCAGGTATTGTGTTTACAAAACATCCGAACTATATTTATTTTATTCCAAAAATGTAAAATTATGAAACAACTTAATATTCAAGCAAATAATTTAAATATTTTTCATATTATAATATAAATGTATGTAGGTGGATTTTTACTTACTGTATTTATATCATTTTTTTCTATGACAAATTCACATCCAAATATATATTGTCGTGGTTATTGTAGTTCAAATTACTATTGTTCTCCTAATTCATGTAGACGCAGTGGAAGTTTTTACTGTTCTTGTGCAACTTGTCCGTCTGGAAAAATATCATCCGGTGGCTCGTGGGATATATCTCAATGTATTGGTTGTTCATCTGGTAAATATTATTCTAGTAATAATTGTCACACATGTCCTGCTGGTAAATATCAACCATATACATCACAAACAAGTTGTTATAATTGCCCGTGTGGTAAATATTCTTCGTCTGGTTCAAATTCCTGCACTAATTGTCCTAGTGGAAAGTATTCTGGAACACAATCGAACACGTGTAGTATATGTTCTGCCGGAAAGTATAATAGTATTACAGGTAGTTGTAGTTGTACTACATGTGCGGTGGGAACATATTCTCAGAGTGGATATACATCATGTACAGAATGTAATAGTGGTTATTATCAGTCTTTGACCGGACAATCAAAATGTAATGTATGTCCTATTGGAAAAATATCTATATCAGCTGGATCTCAAAATTGCGATGAATGTTTAGAAGGATATTATCAGAGTAATGTAGGTAAAACATCATGTTTAGCATGCCCTGTTGGGAAATATGCTAACGGAAACGGTAATACATTTTGCAATATTTGTCCTAAGGGTACATCTACTACACAAACCGGCCAGGGTGGCTGTGGAACATGTCCTTCTGGTAAATATGCACCTTCTGGGTCATCTGTCTGTTTAACATGTAGTAAAGGAATGTATTCCACTCCAGGATCTCACGTATGTGTATTGTGTCCTTTGGGAGAATATCAAAGCAATACAGGTGAAAGTATGTGTAATAAATGTAAACCAGGTACATATAGCGCTATAAAAGGAGCATCTCAATGTAGTTATTGTTCGGTCGGTATGTATCAAAATTCATACGGCCAAACATCATGTATTACGTGTCTAATTGGAAAATATTCAACGGGTAGTAATACACGTTGTATAGATTGTCCCATTGGTAAATATGTAGCAAATGAAGGATCAAGTGCTTGTATATCATGTCCGTCTGGTAAATATACTAGTTCCATAGGAGCTTCACAGTGTTCTTTATGCAAGTTAGGTAAGTATACAAATTCGGCTGGTAAAAGCGAGTGCAGTGATTGTCAGTCTGGCAAATATAATGATGTATCTGGTTCTACAACTTGTACTACATGTCCACCTGGTAAATATTCATCAATCGGTTCTTATACATGTTTTAACTGCCAACCCGGTAAATATCAGCCATCTGGTGGCTCTAATAGTTGTCTAGATTGTAAACCAGGATATTATGCTGGTGTAAATATAGGACATACCGCGTGTAGTATTTGTCCTGGTGGAACAATACAACCAAACAGTGGTTCTGACGGTTGTGAAGAATGTGAAGCAAATTTTTATTCTTCCGCTGGTTCAACCACGTGTGGTACTTGTCCTGTAGGTAAATATTCTGATGAAGGATGGTCGTATTGTTTATATATACCAACTAGTGAACCTACAGGACAACCTACCTCAACTCCTTCATCACAGCCAACAGGAACACCAACAGAACAACCAACTGGAAAACCTAGTCGTGCACCAACCAGTCAACCTACAAGTATGCCATCCAGTCAACCTACACGCAGTCCTACGCAACAACCTACGAGTGATCCTACATGTACCCCTACGGGACAACCTACAGGATATCCGTCATCGTTACCATCTGGATACCCTACGAATATACCCACGTCGACACCAACGATTTATCCTACAAATAATCGCGATGCATTACTTTATCGCAATAGTTTGGCAAATATAAATAAAGTACATGAAAATATAATATTATTTGTATCATGTGCATTGCTAGGACTATGTTGCTTATTTGGAGTATTGTTCTTTTATAACGTACATAAAAAGAAATTTAAAAATTTAAAATCTCCTTATGAAAAATGGTTAGAGCATCAAGAAAAAAAGCAAGAGACTTTAAACAGCTCAGAAAAAGATATTGAAATGACAAATAATAATGACAGTGATAATTTTGAAGTCACAAAAAATCCTCTTCAAAATACAAATACAAGTAAACAAATGATGTATAGTTCGCAACAATTAAATAAAGGGAAAAATATATTGTCTTTGACAAGAGGTAAATTAAATGATCCTTCTACTACACCTCGAAATAAAAATAGTACGCCTCTGGGATTAAATACAAATTATGCAAATAATAGTAATAATAACGACAATAGTAATAATAACGACAATAGTAATAATAACGACAATAGTAATGACAATAGTAATGACAATAGTAATGACATCGACGATACATATGATATGTATGAAAATAGAGACGAAATAAAAAAATATAACTCACATCATAATCCAATGCACGATTAATATCTATATTTACTTATGTATATTTCTATGCATGTAGAATATACATATGATAAACCACTTAAAACCATTATACGATTGAATAATAACATGGTATCTATTATTATTATTGAAAAAACAGGAGAATTAAAATCAACAAAATATGAAGCCGATAAAGACGAATTGTATAAAAAATGCAAGTTTAAAAAGGAGGAAAATTTTCGCGAAAGACATACATGGACGACAAAAAAAGAGAAATATGATTTCAAATCTATCACACTATATTCACGTGATACCGGAAAAGCAAATACTGAGAATAAATATGACTTGCCGCCACCTGTAGACAATATTTTGTATTTTGGGTGCTGTGCTCTAGTTGCTAAAGACGAAGATGATAAGCAAGTAGATTTAACTGTTGAAATGTGGGAAAAATTCTATGAGGATTTATTTGGTGGATTTGAAAATTTGGCAGACACTGCAAAAGAAGATGAAGACGAAGAAGACGAATTAGCAAATGTTCCTGCAGAGATGAAAACAAAATCTGGATATTTGAAAGACGACTTTATTGTAGACGACGATGAAGTTGAAAATGAAGACGGAGAAATCGTTCTTCAGGGAGAAAATACATCTGAGGAAGACTGGAATGATGATGATGATACTTCTGAGCTAGAATATGATGATTATACTTATAGTGACGAAGAAGACTAATTATTACACTAGACAACTGTGTAAAATAAAGTAATAAATATATGCAGTTATTCCCAATAAAAATATATTTATAATAAAATTGAATAAAGAAATATTATTATAAATAATGTAAATACAGATATGTTGCATAAAATAAATGAGCCAGACGAATTTAGAAAAAATATTGTAACAAAGCTTAAATACATATTAGAAGATGATGCTATTTCATCTAATCTTGAAAAAGGAATATATAATTATACGTTAGATCATGCGACAAAATTAAACGTCGTTAAAAAATGGGATAACTCATATTTTGTAAAAATTTATTTAGACCGTCTTCGCACTATTTATATTAATTTAAAGGACGACACTATTAAACATTCTGTAAAAACTAAGACTATAAAAGCACATAAATTAGCATTTATGACACATCAAGAAATGCAACCGAATAAATGGTCTAGTTTATTAGAGGAGAAGAAGATTAGAGATGAAAATAAATACGAGCCTAAATTAGAGGCTTCTACTGATGATTTCAAGTGTTGGAAATGTAAATCTAAGAAATGTACGTATTATCAATTACAAACACGTTCAGCAGATGAACCTATGACAACATTTGTAAACTGTTTAGATTGTGGAAATAGGTGGAAATGTTAGACCAAATACAATACCAATACAATACCAATACAATACCAATACACTTGAAAAATAAAAACGAATATAATATTTGTTTTTATTTTTTTATGTAAATCATACTAGAAGAGTTTATATTTTTATACCCATCTGGTTTTTTTGGAAGAGATTTCAAAATATTTTTCTTTTTTAAAAACAATAAAGACAAAAAATCCATTTATTATTATATATTATTATTATTTTCTATATTTTTCTATATTTTTCTATATTTTTCCACCCTTGGTAATTGCAATTTATCTATAAAACTTCCAAATCTTTTAAATGCCAATACTCGCTAGAACCATTTGGCATAGGACGTCTAATGATAACAGGAATAGATTTTTCTTCTAGTTCTTTTATAGCAATCAAATATCCGTCAATAACATTCGAAGGAATTTTACACGTAGGTTTTGCCCCATTATTCAATTGCTTAGCACGAATGCCTAAAATACGTGTTTTTTCATATTTTGTTAAAATAGGAATAGTTTTATGTAACATATCGTCGATAATATTATCTTTATTACGATGTACCTTAGCTAAATTATATATTTCATCATAATTATTATATATTGATTCTGGATGTTGACTTAATAAATAATCTTGCCTCATTTCACTATCAAACTTTTGCAAATAATCATTATCGTCAATATCGTCGTCGTCCGAATCATAATCCGAATCATTTTTTTCATAATCAACTGGAATGTTAATATTTGCAGTAGGTAATTCACTGACATTTTTTGAAATTTTTTTTGTGGTTTTTTTACTAATTGTATTATTAGTAGATAACATATTTCCATCTTCATCATATTCTTCTGATTTTTCATCACCATCTTCATTAATATCATCGTCGTCTAGATCATCGTCGTCTAGATCGTCGTCATCTAGATCATCTTCATCATCGTCTTCAGCATCATCTTCATCTGCGTCTTCAGCATCATCTTCATCTTCATCTTCGGAAACAATATCATTATCTAAACCTTTCATTGTATTAGTATTCACAATGTTATCACTTTTTAATATAGTAAATGTAGGCTTTACATTTTCTTGTTCCTCCGTGATATCAATTTCATTATCTGATAATTCTAAATCACTCATGTTTCTTATAATAATATATAATAATACTTTAAATAATATTCAATTTTTATTGAATATTCAATAAAAATTTCATTAAATATTTTTATTTACTATTTTTATTATTTATCAATAGTTGTATATATATTTGAATATGTATATGTTATAGCGATAGCGATTAGAGTTACAATAACAGTTTACTTAAATAAATTTATTTATTTTTTTCCGTATTCCAAACAGTGTCACATACCGCACATAAATATATATACAATTTGTTAGTATCATCATATCTAATATATAATACTTCTCTGTCAACAGTATTTCCTTTATCATTTTCTTTATTTGTGGAACAATCGCTATTAGGACATTTAATAGTATTAATTCTTGGCAATGTGGGATCCAGTTTTGTATATTCATTAATAATATGATTATATTTTTGTTCTCCTTTTTTTAGTTGTATTTTTGATACGCAAATATTATCTTTCGTTAAATTAGTGTCTTCGTTACCACAATTTCGGCAATAATATATTAACTTATTTTCATCTTCCGATGAAACTTGAATATAATACATATTGTTGCATTTATCGCAAAAGTGCATCTTCTTGAATAATATATATATTATTATTTAATTTATTTCAATTTTAAAATATATTTCTAAGCAAATAAGCAAATGTATTTTATGTAGATTTTATGTGTAAAAAATTTCTATGTGTTTTTTTCCAGTCTATGTGAATATTTAAACTATATATCCCTGTTTTAATGTTATATGGTTCGCACGATTTTTTCTTTTCTAAAATGTTTAAAATATCCTCTTTATTTTTTTTAAACTGATTTACTATATCTTCTTTAAAAATTTCATTGAATGGTTGAATACAATATTTCATATTATCTGTTAATAGTTTATTAACACTAAAGTCCATATTCTTAAATTCTATGATTTCGCTATATTTATTTGTGTCGCTATGTTTTTTTGTAAACCCAGGTTCATGCAATAAGGGCACCTGGTCCATGATACTAATAATTGTTAGTAAAATACTACGT
>Ga0257127_1000389_pt1 | contig 39281 bp, 37 predicted proteins | sample SI060_135mmetaG_FD_190152 | JGI IMG/M metagenome (GOLD analysis project Ga0257127, IMG submission 190152) | Marine microbial communities from Saanich Inlet, British Columbia, Canada - SI060_135m | ecosystem: Environmental > Aquatic > Marine > Inlet | place: Canada: British Columbia | collected... | reverse complement strand
GTAAATGGCATACTCTGAAGCAATATATCAATGTAATTGGATGTTTCTATTGGAGAACGAGTAGGTGGACTTTGTCTCGGTAGTCGCTGTGTGGTGCGCTCTTGCAGTAGAGTGGGGTCATATGCGAACCGAGAACTTGATGGTCTAGGTATAGTTGGTTCGCGTGTATGGTCGTTTCTACTCCCACGCAGATGGATATCTCCGCGTATATCACCAACCATTTGTAAAATTTGCCGGATATTCGTATTATAATCACGAATATTATTGTTATATTGTGTAGATATATCACGCAAAGCATGTATAACGGATATATAATTGGAAAATTGTTCATTGGTGTTCATAGTAGGTCTGGGAGTAGGTGCGGGTGTGGGAGTGGGTGTGGGAGTAGTCCTCGGTGGTTGAATATTAAATGATAATGGATAGCGATTTGTTTGTTGCCGTTGGGGTTGATGACGGTTCTCATTCGCGTATATATCTACAATACTGTCTAAAAGTTCGTCTAGTCCAGTCCGCTCATATTGATTGTTAGCATTTGACATTAATAACAAATGAAAATGATGTAAAGATATTATTACCATAGAAATTAATATCTAAATGGATTTAACAAAATATAATGATAAAGGTCTCATCGGGTTACATAATCTTGGAAATACTTGCTACATAAATGCGTGTATTCAAATATTGAGCAATACCTATGAGCTTCACGATATTCTGGAAAGTAAATCGTTTCAACAACACTTAAAAAATGACGATGACGGAGTGATTACGAAGGAATGGAATGATCTACAGAATGTAATGTGGAGTAAAAATGGAAAATTAAGTCCGCAGCGATTTATTCATTTTGTTCGTACGGTTGCTGAAAAGAAAGGATATACTTTATTCAGTGGATATTCGCAAAACGATGCTTGTGAATTTGTCTTATTTTTCCTAGAGATTATACATAAAAGTGCATCACGTAAGGTAACGTTTGTTATTAATGGAAATGTTCATAATGAAACGGATAAGCTGGCGCTGCAATGTTATAACACAAAGAAGACGATTTACGAAAAAGACTATTCAGAGATGTTAGATTTGTTTTACGGTCTCTATTATAGAAAAATTGTGTCCATGAATACAAAAAAAATTCATAGTATTAATCCAGAACTGTTTTTTCTGCTGAACTTACCAGTTCTAGAAAATAACCAACCGTTAACTACACTAGATCAATGCTTGCGGACTTACTTGACCCCGGAAAAGTTAACTGGTGAAAATGCGTGGTATAATGAGGAGACAAAGCAAAAAGAGGATGTTTATATTGAGACAGGGTTCTGGAGTATTCCTCGCGTGTTTGCTGTAAATTTCTCTCGTTTTAGTCCATTCGGGCAAAAAATCCAACATGTCATAGACTTTCCGATTGATCATCTGGATATGAGTCCGTATGTAGATGGTTACAATCCAGAGTCGTATAAATATGAATTGTATGGCATTGTGAATCATATAGGCAACATTAACAATGGTCATTATACCGCATTTGTAAAAAATAGCCAGAACCAATGGTTTCATTATGATGATGAAATTATCCAAAAAGTATCAGGCGAAGAGTTGTTAAAAACGCCTCACGCGTATTGTCTATTTTATCGTCAAAAAAAATAGTTCGTTATAGTATATTGAAACAGAACATATGAGTGAACCGATTGATATGTCTAATAATGTTATACCTACACAAGAAAATAACAATATCTCTACAGAAAACAACGCAATCATTCAAAATACAGTGACCGAAGAGCCTGTGGAGAGTGAGGGTGAGTTTATGGATAAATTGTTTTCTATGGACACGTCTACTATGATAATGATTTTTGTTGGTGTAGTGATGGTGATTTCGTTGCTTTTAGGAAGGTTCTTTGGTAGCAGCGGAGAAAGTGGTTCTTCTGTGAATGGGTTCATCGGTAAAATGGTGGATGTTGTTCTATTGGGCATGTTGGTACTGTGGGGCGTTTTCTATTATCAAAGCAAATCTGGAAATATTTTTAACGAAGAGGATTTTAGTAACTTTTACAATTCGGCATTGGAGTATTTAGATGATGCGAATTCTATATTCTCGTCTGGATTCTTGTTGATAAGTTTGTATTTTATTGTCTATTTATTCGGCATTCCTATGACTCGTGAGAACAAACCCATTAGTATTTCTATTATTGAAACCGGCTTGATTTCTTCGTTCGTAGTAATTGTCTTTGTCAGTTTTTTCAAATATGTATTGGATATTTCTATAATGGACCTCATTGATACAATTAAGCAAGGCATACGAGGAGAGGCGCCCGAGGAGAAGGTGGTCGTTACAGACATTAGTGGTGGATTACCTCCTTTGGAAGAGAATGAAGTCTTCAATATCTCAACCAATGCGTATACCTACGAAGATGCGCAAGCAGTGTGTGGTATATACGATGCCGAATTAGCGACGTATGACCAAATTGAAGAGGCGTATAACAATGGCGCGGAATGGTGCAGTTATGGTTGGTCCGCCAACCAAATGGCATTCTTCCCTACACAGAAAAAGACATGGGATAAATTACAAAAGTCGGAGACGCACAAGAATAACTGCGGTCGTCCAGGCGTAAATGGAGGTCATATTGCGAATCCTTATATCAAATTTGGTGTAAACTGTTATGGCAAAAAACCCAAGGCGAGTGAATCGGATATGAAACACATGAAGGCAAATGAAATTCCTACCTTACCTCCCAGTAAAGAAGAGAAGGAAAAACAAGATAAGATTCAAAAATGGAAGGACAACGCAGATGAAATGTTGCGTGTCAATGGATACAACAAAAAACGTTGGTCTAAGTATTAATTTGAATCACGTATTGGAAGGATATAGCGTAGAAAATTGATTTACAAATAGGAAGTAGACCTATTTGTAAATAACAACAACAATAATAATAATAACAATATAATTCTCCGCAATGAACGAGGCGATAATGGCATTTGCTGTGTGTATGTGCATGTGTATGCCAGTGGCATGCTTTTCGGATTTTGCTGAATCCAAACAAACCTTTCAATATCTTGCGAAAGATATTATCCAAAAAGATGATGAACTTCTTATATTGGCCAAGAGTGCGTTGTATGACTACACCCACCGTAAGAAGTTATCAGAACCCGAATTAACGAGATGTCGTGAAAGAATAGTAAACCGATATCAGGAATACAAAATGATGAAAAGAGACAACGAATTCAAAATTCCTCGTAAATATATGGTAGTTCGCATGGACGAATTCTTGGATTTCTTACAATCCCTACCTCCTGTCTAAACAAATAAATACACATAAAAATAAAATCGTTACAGAAATCGGATGGTTTCTCTAACGATTTTTTTTCGTTTTGTTATTCTTGCGCTGTCTTGTCGCATTTTGGAAAATAGAATCAAATAAGTCATCTGGGATGGTAGCGACCTTGTTCTGTTTGATAGATATGCTGGAACAAGGGGTAGGGGACTGCAAGACAAATCCGGCAGGAATTAACAAATCTTTAAATCTATTCGCTGATTGGGGCGCGTAGAATGGGTTCTCGCCTCCATAGATTGTCTGATTGTTCTCAATGAAGTGTTGTAAAGAATATCCCCCAACCGTTTTGTCGTTACTATATTGATATTTTGAAACAATTGGTGAATCCATTTATAATATTCATAGATAAAATTACTTGTTGTAATGACGCTTAATATCCAAAGATGTATTGACTTCGCGCTTATCTTTTAAATACGATACAATCAGTTTGACTTGTTCATCATCTGCTATGATTTCATGTAGACGTTTTTCAATGTACCCAAAGGAGAGGGGCGTGTATTCTTTCTTTTCGAAGAAGCGTAATTCTCCGTCACTAATTTCAATGTGATTGTTCAACTTGTTTTCAGTCATGTAGTTACAAATATTTTTTCCAATGTCGGTTTTCATTTCACGCATCTTCTTCGTCCGTTCGTTGATTTCTTTTAACTTTCCTTCGATTAATACCCATTTCTGAACGTTTTCAACCAGTTTCGTCTTTTCGCTGTTATCCGCCAACTGCATTTGATTATCCATGTATAATTACTAAATAAGCATATTTTATATTCTATGAATAAATGCATTCGTTACACCATCGGATACAGTGTGTCTTCATGTTTATACTGGATATATGGTTTCATATGGAACATACTTACTGGTTAATCGTAATAGCAAAAATAAGTTAACCAAAATAATAATGAATAAAAATAAATTGAAAAAGCAAATGAACCACACGTAAAAATAAATTTCGTTATAGACAATATCGGTTACTGGTCGCAGAATTTCCTTTATGTTTTGTTTCATCTCTTTGTCTTTAAAAAATGATAAAAATGTTTCTTTGATTGTTGCCATAGTTTATTTAGTGGGTTATTTTTAATTTATACATTATACGAATTGATTCGTGTAATAACATAAATAAAGAACTGACAATCTATATATTATATTTCACCTATGCAGACTATTTATCGTGGAAACAAAGCCTTTCAACAATTTGATTTTAAGACCTTGTCACTGAGTTCCCCAATTCGGGTTGGAAATGGGAATTATTTTATGAAATACAAAGCGAATGAACAGTCACTCTATGTTCAGCCCCCGCAATGTTTGACTAAACAAGGTATCATTAACGTATCAAAGAAATACTATATTGATTTGTTATTTACAAATGATGATGCGGATTTTATTCAATGGATGGAAAAACTAGAAGAAACGTCGGTTCAATATATTTATCAAAATCGCGCCAAGTGGTTTGATGGCGATATGGAGAAAGAAGATATTGAGAACTATTTTTCGTCGCCGTTTCGCATCTTCCGTTCAGGAAAGTATTATATTTTACGTGTGGGAATATCAAACTCATTGGGAGTTCCCGGCGTAAAAGCATATGATAGCGACCAGAATGAAGTATCCATTGACGAAATAAATGATACGACACAGATTATGTGTATTTTAGAAATAAAGGGGGTCAAATGTGGCACCCGTAATTTCCAAATTGAATTAGAGACAAAGCAACTTTTGATAGTGAAACCCAGCAATCCTTTTGATAAATGCTTATTCAACCTGAATGATTCGGTATCTTCTTCCCAAACGAAATCACCTGAACCTGTAACGATTCCAGTAAAAGAAGAAATTGAGGACGCTGACCAAAGCAATAATGACGTGATTCTGGAAACAGTTGATGAACCGGTGGTAGAAGATATCGTATCCAATCCTCCACTGAACGAGGAAATACCCGAGGTTCCTCTGGATATCTCATATAATTTAGGAATTACATCTGAAACTGGATATATGGACGAACCAGACACTCAAGAGGCTACTGATTTAGAAAATGTATCTACAAGTTTGGAAAATATGAAAAACGAACAGGATTTAGGAGAACAATTGGAGATTATGAAAGAGCCTTTTGACATTCAGTCAAATGAAATGGAAGAAGTAGATTTTCCATTAGATAATTTGGAAAAGGATGATACGATTATATTAAAAGAACGGAATGATATTTATTATGAAATGTATTACGAAGCGCGAAGAAAAGCCAAAATGGCGAAGGAAATGGCGCTGAATTGTTATTTAGAAGCAAAAAATATTAAAAATACATATATGCTGAATGATCTTCAAGAAAGTGACAGTGACGAAAATATGAGCGAGATGTGAAAGTCTAGTTGAGTATACTTTCCATATTTTAGGAATTTATAAAATTATAGAGCAAATAATTTTATCAAGCGTTTATATATAAGTAAGCATGTTCAAAAAAATTCAATCTGGACTCGCAAAGTTCTTCACCAAAGATAAGACCACCATTATTATGATGGCTCTTTTATTGATTGTCCTTGTTGGTGGTCTTTACACCTACAACAATGGCAAGCTCCTTGTTCGCGACAACATGGAAACTGGTGCTGCCATGGAGGAGAAGAAGGTGAAAATTGAGGAACCCAAGAAGGAGGGTGAGGTTAAGCCCAATGATGCCCCTGTCGCCGGTTACGATATGCAGAAGGTGGCGAACCCCGCTGACCTGCTTCCCAACGACGAGAACAGTAAGTTCGCCGAGTTGAACCCTAATGTGATGACTGCTGACGGTGTCGCCAGTGGTGATATGCTTGAGGCCGGCCACCACATCGGTCTGGATACCGTTGGACAGACCATGAGAAATGCTAACCTTCAGCTTCGCTCTGACCCCGTCATTGCCAAGAAGGACGTCGGACCTTGGATGACCAGCACCATCGAGCCTGATCTTGCCCGCACTCCTCTTGAGCTCGGAACCCGTTAAACAGTTGAACAACCATTGATATAACAATACTATTATACAATACTATTGTTAGTAAGTAGAAAAATACACCACTATATATATAGTATGCCTTCTTCAGACAGTTTAGGATGGATTATGATATGCCTAGTTTTATTCATCAGTTATTACATTTATTATGATAATATTGAGAGCTTTCAATTGAAATGTATTGTATCTGGCGTGGATGGTAACAAGTATTGCGTTCGTGACCGAAAAGATATCAATAAGGCTGCGGATTTACTTGCCGAAGTCACAACGAACTGTAAAGAGCTAGTGAAATATGTAGGCGAAAAGTATTCCGACCGTGAAAATGTGAAGCGTCTTGTGGAGAACTTCAATCCCAAAAAAATAACAGAGACCTTACCTACTAGCACATATACTGCCTATAGTGAGAACAAAGGAGAAAAGGTCGCGTTCTGTTTGAACCAGACTAAAGAAAACAACAATCATCTCATTGATAAACATACACTGACCTTTGTTGCCATTCATGAATTGTCTCATGTCATGACCAAGTCTATCGGTCACAAGAGTGAATTCTGGGAAAATTTCAAGTTCTTATTGGAATGTGCGAAAGAGTCGGGTATTCACGTTCCTACTGATTACAAAAAAGAACCCCAGCAATATTGTGGTATGAAAATCCAAGATAGTCCCTATTACGATGCGTAAATGAGGGGTTATGTTGTCTATAAAATTGAAAAGGTTATAGACAACCTGTGTATATCAGTAAACTATACCAACCATAAGCAAACACTTTCACAAACTCAACTATGCTAGTCAAAGATATCGAGAACGATTTCATTCAGCGTATGAAGGCGACCGAAAATCATCCGAGTCGCAGTCGGTTATCTAAATCTATGGATAGCAAATGCAGTCGTATCTTACACGATGCTCTTACGAAAATACGTAATTACATTACAGAAAATAAAAATAACCTCCCTTCCGAACTATCTGACCCGGGATATACCGTGCAATTTGGAGTGATAACGGAAGAACCAAATAGCGTGATGCAATACCTTTCTGAACTCATGTTGACCAATACAAGCGACGTTCACGACGACACGCCTAGGAAGGAGGGAGGGGTATACAAAGGATTCTATTGCCTCTTGACGAATGAGTATTATAGTGTATCTAAGTATTTTGAAGCTCCCTATGAATTGAACAATGGTGACATAGGCACTTCCTATTCGGTGGATGCTGACGAAGATATTCCATATGAATCTGGGAGTTCACTCCATAGTCTCTTCGCTTTTGTTTCTGAAACACAGACAGAATACGACCGATTGTGCGATGAAGTGTATTTTGAGTATCAGTGTATTCACAAAGAATCCAGAATTCGTCATGTATACGAAACAATCATGTATCTAAGCACCATATATTCAACCTTATTGGGTTACAGCAACAGACAACAATCTATGTATAAAGTATTTATTACCCACATTAATCGTTTAATCAGTGATATTGGAGATGAAATAAATACAATCTCTGTAATGGCACTCCCCAACGAGAAGAATAATGCGAGACTGGCATATTACGATAAAGCAAGATACGATATGGAACAAGTATGTAATCAGATCAAGCAATGGCCGATAGAGACACAATTGCATCTTCGCAGACTAACCGACAGGTATATCGCGAGCAGGGACATATGCGGCAATATCAAGGATTTCTTGTAAACAAATTGTAACATCATAAAAAGTAGACATTTCTATTTTTTATGTTAGGATATTAGGAATAGACTTATGCGGCGAGTCTCAGACCACCAATCAGATTGGCGCCCAGACCGAAACCGGCTCCACCGCGAGCGGACTCACCCATGGAAGGGATGAACACATCCAGAATAGCAAAAGTAGCAGCAGCAGTGAGGGCGATCACGATGATTTTCTCCTTATTACGATGCGTAAATGTGGGTTTTGTTGTCTATAAAATTGAAAAAAATTATAGACAACTGGTGTATACGCAGTGAAATTATAACAATAACAAGCAGAGCAAAATGAGCATTTCAGAAATCAAGACAGACTTGGTAAATAGCATCAAGGGGATCGATATGGAGGTTGCAGCTATTCGACGCAAATTTAATAGTGAATTGCCTCATATCAAACCGCAAAGAGAACTAAATGAGGAAGTGGGTGATTTTGTATATTTAGACGATAATGACCGGTTATCTGAAATATTGAATAAAGTGCCTGAGTTAAAAGACATTAACGTAAATAATATCAAACTCGTGTGTTGGGTTTGGTCCAATACACACAATCAATATTACACTATTGATCTAGATTATGCGCCTACCATGGCATATAGATATAACTTGATTATTGGTGGGAAAAATCATGGAGACCTTGTTGTGAATGGTCATCACCACGATAATGCGAATAATTTTGATATTGTTTATAAACTACATGGGTATTTATCCAATGAATATGATACACATACAAGTGACATTCGTGAAATGATTACAGATTACTTTGACTATTATGATCCAATCAAAAAAGAAAATCAAAGAAAAATCGCAGATTTTGATAGATATATCCGTAACCACCGCGTAAAAATGATTACAGAAGTGTATAAAACACTTGCAAATAGTTATTCATTTATACTTAGTTACACCAAATCAGGAAATACGTTGTATGATGTAATGATGAGACATAGTAGGGTATTATTGGACGAAACAATCCAGGAAATGAATAAGACAAATGTTGACCCCGAATATTTGACGTTATGTAAAGCATTAAATGAGTTGATTACCAGTGTATTAAGTGATATGCGCGAATGGTACGAAAATGTAGATAAATGCATATATCGTATTGCGAATGATAAGGTAGTAAATGATGTTCGTCATCATATTTTAAGTTTTGTATAACTGTAACATCATAAAAAGTAGACATTTCTATTTTTTATGTTAGGATATTAGGATGGGACTTATGCGGCGAGTCTCAGACCACCAATCAGATTGGCGCCCAGACCGAAACCGGCTCCACCGCGAGCGGACTCACCCATGGAAGGGATGAACACATCCAGGATTGCGAAAGTAGCAGCAGCGGTGAGGGCAATCACAATGATTTCCTCCACATTAGGCTGCTTCTTGGGGATTGCGAAGGCAGCAAGGGCAACAACAAGACCCTCGATAAGATATTTGATAGCGCGTTTGACCAGCTCAGTAAGATCGAACATTGTATTATAATATAATACAATATAAAAATATTTATAACTTTCTAAATATTGTGAAAACAACTAAGCGAAAAAATACTTAAATACTTCACATTTATAAATAAGTATAATAGAAGATGAGTCACGAGAAGAAACTTCTAGACGACGGGACCAATAATCCTAAATATATTGATTTGTGTGATGAAGACCAGTCAATCGCGGGTCAGAAATTTGCCTGTATGTCTTTTGTTTCCCCCGAGAAGATTTTGAAGAAACGCGAGGTATATTTGTTTGACCAGTTCGTGAAGAATTGGGAGTTTTCTAAATCTATGGAGCGTTATTTTGAATTTGTTCATTTTATCGCATATAAGTATAATCTGAAGGTAGAGGGGCTGATTGATGACTTTAATGAGTTTGTAAAGGAAGAGAGTGAGAAGTTGAAGAAGAGTGGCATTGAGGACGATTACAAAAACTTTTTAGATAAGCAGGAGGATAAGGTGAATGAGAAATTTAATCGCGAGCATGCTTTCCAGACATCCGTGCGCGGATTAAAGATTCGTGGCGTGTATCCTAGTCAGGACGAAGCAGAGGAGCGCTGTAAGAAGCTTCGTGAGCAGGACCCTAACCACGATATTTATGTTGGACCCGTTGGTGTGTGGATTCCCTGGGACCCGGATGCATATAAGACTGGGCGCGTGGAGCACATGGAGGAGGAGTTGAATGCTCTTCATAAGGAGAAGATGAAGAACGAGGAGATGGCCAAGAAGGAGTTCGAGGAGCGCGTGCGCGAGACGAAGAAGAAGGCCATCATGGAAAATATTGAGAAGGCCAAGGTCAGTGGCAATCAGTTGACCCAGACAATTGACGGGGAGGGTAATCTATCTGGAGTTACCGAGACCGTTGATTTTGATTCTCGCGAGGTCTCAGACGCTGAGTCTACTCAGTTGCGCAATGAGCTGTTTGTCGAGTCCAAGAAGGAGGAGGCCAAGAACGGCAACATTGAGATGGTGGTGGAGGACGTGGATGAGGACAATGCGGATTAAACCTACTGCGATTATCATTTAATTATTGTTTTGTAAACCATATTTATTTACAAAACAATTCACATTTTGTTTACCATGACTTCTTTGATAACACTCCTAAGTATTTTATCACGGAATTGGCGGGATTCTTGTTCACCAAGACCTCCTAATACTGCTTGAGTGAGTTTCATATATTCCATGTTTTCAGGCGAGTCAAACGTATTGTATTCTGGATGTTCCTCTGTCCATTGTTTGATATTCCGACAGTTTTTGTTAGAGACTTTTTCCACGATTTCAGTAAGTTTCTCTTTGGAGTTGTTTTCTTTTGACCATTCGTCATTTTCGCGGATATACAGAGTTTCTCGTTTCATATCGGTACAATGAAGAGGTCGCTTACAGATGTCCAATTCTTGAAGTTTGTTGACCAGTATGCGCGAAATGCCTCCCACATATCCCAACCGACTTGTTTCGGTAAGGTCTTCCATATTCAGTTCCATGTTCTCAAGAAACTCAGACATGTTGATCGCATTCTTACATTGTTCGTTTAAAAAGAAATTCAAGTTGAATTTTTGGTTATTATTGATAGTCTGGTTTTGAATTGTGTTGCCTGTATATTTTACAGCATGGATAAGTTGTTTATGTAATTCGTTGTTTTCGTGTTGTTGTTCTTGGATTTCTATTTGCATGCCTTGTATTTGTTTGGATTGTTCCATCATGAGTTCTTTAAACTCTTGATTTTGTTTCAAGATATCAATAAATACGTTTGTGTCTGGAATCGCATTTTCTGATTTGCCTTTTGTATCAGTTATATCTGTAATTGAGCATTTTTGTTGGTGTTTCCAATGTCCTGACTTGGTATTGAAGGTTTTTTCGCAGTTTTCACAGGCGTAAAAATCGTTTCCAAAAGTTTCCTTGTTATGCTTACGAGTGGATAAATGTCGGGACCAATCACTCTTCTTGCTGCATTTGAATAGACATTTATTACAGTAAAAATCTTCGGCGTTTTTTTGGCGCTTTTTTATTTCCATTTACACTATACATGGAAACCATTTTTACACCTAAATACTTTTGTCAAACAATTATAAAAAAAAAGTATGCAGCCAAAACAACAAACACAAAACACTATTTACTGCATTATGCTTTGAACCAAATATGTGTGTTTTTGCAAGAAAAAACTTTTCTGAGAAAATGAAAATTGGACATTTTTAAAAATGTCCAAAAGTGCAAATCTGAAAAACTTTTTTGTTTTGTAAAAAAACATGCACTTTGTAACTTCTCACTCTATATATAAAATTGAAATAATGTTTGCTCTAAATACACAGACAAACGAAAATATAACAACGATAAAACATGTTTGGTGCAGCAAGCATGATGATCAACTCGGATTGGAATAGTAATAAATGTGTAGATACCACCCATAGACCTGCCGTATTGAACGAGAATGTATTTATGTATATAATGAATCACCTCCTACAGACTGATATGTGTGCATCTTTTCAACATTCGGATTTAATGGATATATTTATCCGAACATATGATACAAAACAATCCAAATACCAGAACCTACATCGGATTCAGAATAATTGCTTTGTATCAAATGAACAAAAAGAGGAATATAGTAAGTTGTTTACAGCAAGCCAGCAGGTGTATATGGCCTGTCGTCGGTTAGCATTTGTGCATAAATATAAGAAGGCGGTGGTTGGGAATACAACGGATATGTTGATGAATGACATTCATGAAAAGGAACGGAACGTGATTAAGCTGTATCATTTCGGTTCTGTATTCCTATTTCGTAAAAGCGAAATCAATCGCATCGTTGAAAACTCCATATGTAATACTGAATGGATGTTTGCGAATCCAAATCCTGTCAAAAATCCTTTTAATAACTTGCCCTTTTCAAAAGCAAACTTGTATACTCTGTATTTTGGAATAGTGGACAATATGTATTTATCAAAATTGCCTATGGTATTTTATAACTATTTCTTGTGTGAATTTAACCTAAAAACATTTTATGAACAGAACCAATCGGTCATTCGCGACAAGGGGATTCATGATTATTTGAAAAATACGGAAGTAGATGAATTATATAGCGATATACTTGATATGTTAGATTACGTGAAACTGTATACCAGCGATCGCATCAGGTTTGATATATCCAAAGATTGTTGCAATTGTTGTATAGTAAAAGTAATGAAATCGTATTTGAAGTTGTATTTTACATATAGATACTCGCTGAATAAATACGAGAGCCAGCATGCGTTTTATGAACTACGTCACAAATTGTTTCATCTGATGGAGCACAACCCGACATTTGGTCGTAAACAGTTTGTTCGTTCACATGTTGGCTTGGATAATAAGATCAGTTTTACTACGAAATTCCTTCTAGACCATCCGACTACATATACGAAATTTGATAATCAAGAATACAAAACTACACATTTGAGCACGTCCTTTGTAGCAAATGACCTTCATGTGAACGACAATCACGAACCGCCTGTAACGACGACAAGTGGGAGGATGGTTGGACATATTCAATACAGTAGTCATTATAGAAATAGTGAATTGAATGAAACAGAGTCAGACACCGATTCAGATGATGAATCAGAGGAAGATGTGACTATTATACCTCCTATTCGTCAAAGACGCATCACAGAAGGGGAAGAAAGGGAAGAAGGGGAAGTAATGAGTGTCACGGATGATGAGGCGAACGGTGGACCAGGACCAAATACTGACTTAGATGAAGGTGAATTGGCAAGTTTTATAGATGATGCCGAAGAAATAGATTATATTTTGGATAGATTAGGTGATATAGACCTCTTAAACGATATCAGCGAATAAAAATGAATATGTATGTTACCATTTTGTCTTCTTAACATTAATAGATACCGCACTCTTTTTCTTGTTCTTATTGGGGTCATACTCTTCCTCATCATCCGAACCCATATTTTTTGATATGTCCCAGAATTCTTTTGAACCTAATCTGAATTTCGGATGGTCTTCGGCTTTATACCAGAAAATTTGGTCATTCAACTTGTTTGATTTTGAGTTGTTATTGATGACTAGACATTCGTAATTTTCAGTTGTTTGGTCCATTACAGTGCAGAAAGATTCGAGTGTAGGGAACATACTTGCATAATTCTCCCAAATACGTTTTCTGTTAGTTAAATAAGGTTCTCTTAGAAGAAACACGTAATCTATGTTCGTTCTCAAGTTAGGTGGAATACCGAGAGGATACTGCATGGTGATGATGAGCATAATTTTCCAGTGACGTCCATTCATGAAGAGTAGACGCATCATTTTGTCTCTTGACCAAGACGCATCGTATAAACAATCATCTAGAATCACAAACGCTCGGGGGTCAATGGTGGACCGCTTGTAAGTCGCGATTTCCTTATTCATTTGCTTTAGCACAGTTTTTTGTCTTCTAAGAACATTTTCAATCAAAACAGTATTATACTCTTCGTGGATAAACAGTTTAGGGACGTGTTCGGAATAGAATCCGTTACCTGCCTCTGTTCCTGATATCACTGTTCCAATCGGAATGTCTTGATGATAATACAACAAATCTCTTACTAAGAACGACTTACCTGTATCACGACGACCAATCATCACAATAACCGGTCCCTTGTTCTCGTTCGGTTTAAATGTAATTTCGCGCATATTGAATTTTCGTAGTTCCAATGCCATATATGTAAAGTGTAATACTAAATATAAACATATTATTAAGTATGTTTTAACGGAATTATTATTAGTTAGCAGAAATATTATTAGTTTGTGTTAATAAATATAAATATATTCAGCTCTTATAAATAAAAATTGTACACATATGTCTAGGTTCTCAATACATGTAGTTGAAGACATGAGTAAGAATTTTGCGAGCTTCAATACACCAAGCTTTCACAAAGATGAAATAGAACATCCACAACATCTATTGGAGAACATACAAGAATATATTCCAATCTACCAAAGGTTTTTTGATATGAGTAGCAACATGCATAATAGCATGTCCCTAAATCATCGGTATCATCTTGTAACTGGACGAGACGTGTATGACTGCCAGGATAAGACGCTCATAAAGAAAGACTTTTTCGTGAAATATTCTCCGTTGTTGGATCCCTTGAGGTATATGATAGGAAAGTACGATAATTATGGCGACACAAAACATACATTACCGTCTGTCATAAGAAAACATCCCATCTCAAAACTGGAAGATGTCAATAACTCGGCATATACCGATGGGTTTTTCTATTATTTGACGAGCAGGTTGGGCCAACACTATCACTTTCCACATGGGATTGACTATTACGGAAGTTATTTAGCCATTCAGAAATATTACAAGATCAACGTAGAAGACGATCTTGAATACCTGAGTGGGGCTCCATATTTCAATGAGAACCTAAATAGATTATTTGTAATCACGAACAGCGACTGTGAAAGATACAATGGAACTTGTAAGAACAAAGAACCATTACAAATTACTAAAACAATCAAGCATAACGTGACTACCTATTCACTAGATAATGTAGACACGGATGCGGTGGCCGATGTTACTTCAAGCGATAGTAGTGAACTCATATATGAGAACAACAATGTAATAGAGAAGACGGACCAGTCATCCGAAAGTAGTTCTACTACTAGTTCATCCAACAGTTCATTGAATTATAGCAGCGGGGAAAGCGAAAACAACGAAGATAACGATTCGGAGGAATGGGAAACTGAAGATGAAAGCGATAATTCTTCGTCGTCTACGGATAACGAGGCGCATGCGATTATATATGATTACCCTGTGCAGATCATATGTTTGGAGAAGTGTGAATGCACACTAGACAAATTGTTTGAATCCGAGCAAGTAAATGTTGAAAACGGCGCAAGTATTCTGTTTCAGATAGTGATGGTCTTGCTATGTTATCAAAAGGTATTTCATTTTACACACAACGATTTACATACAAACAACATTATGTATAACGAAACCGAACAAACACATCTGGTCTATAAATATCTAGGTCAACACTACAAGGTTCCTACACACGGCAAGTTGTTCAAACTAATTGACTTTGGCCGAAGTATATACAAATATGACGGAAAAGCTTTTTGTAGCGATAGTTTCGCACCAAGTGGCGATGCGTCTTCGCAATATAATTGTGAGCCATATATGACAGAAGATAAACCGCGCATAGAACCGAATATGAGTTTTGACTTATGTAGATTGGGGTGTTCTATCTATGATTTTATTATGCGAGGCGAGGATGAAACCAAGTATAACGAATTACAAAAAACAATCGTTAGATGGTGTACGGACGACAATGGTAAGAATGTATTATATAAGAAAAATGGAGATGACCGATATCCCAATTTTAAACTATACAAGATGATTGCGCGAACCGTCCACAAACATACTCCTGCTGAACAATTAAAATTAGACTATTTTAAACAGTTTGCATGCGAGAAACCGGATACATCTTGCGATGTAGTCGACATAGATGCGATGTTATACCACGGATAAAGGGTTTCATATATATTTCATACGTAAAAGTATAAAAGGGTTTCCTAATAATAAGGTATGAATGAATATTACATGTATCAATATCTGAAAAGAGACCGTCAAATATCATTAGCAATCAGAAAACAAGAAATATGGCGTCAAAAACAGATAGACATCTATTACCGAAAAGGACGACCCCTTTTCAAAAAAGATAAGAAAGTTCTATAGTAAAATATACAAGTTACTATAGAATCTATGACCATTTACTTCATATAAGCTTGTTTGAATTCATCTACCGTCATAATCGGTATGTTCATCTCTTTTGCTTTGATTATTTTGTTTGATACTTCTTGTGTATTCTTGGTAACCACTGCTAAAATGCCTTTCTTTACATTGTCCACCAACTCACCACCGTTATTTTTGAGAGCATCGATAATACTAGCGTCTCTCACCTTAGTCATAACTATTTTTTGATTATACAGAGGATGACTTTTATCTATCTGGCGGGCAGACACTCGTTCTGTCACGGGTTTCTCACTTAGTTTGTATTCCAGTTTCGTATCTTTCAGGAACTGTAAGAATGTATCCATATTGTTTACAAAACTAGTCGCATTTTCTTTCCCAATTCCATTAATGGTTTGTAGACGGGCCATTTTTTCTTGTTTAGAATGCGAAGACGTGAATATATCAGGGAATGTCTGCATAATGGGTGCGATTTTTTTCTCACCCAATCCTCTTCCAAGCACATTGGACGCAACCGCAATCGTTACGATATTCGCATTACGCACCTTGTTCTGAATGCTATTGTATACCTTTTCTGCCATTTTATCTTTAAAACCGTCTACTTTATTGAAATCCTGCTTTGTCATACGCAATATCTTTGGAATACTGTTGTATCCACTACTCATAATGCGTTTTACATTTCCACTGGACAAACTTTCCACTTCAAGCGTTGTAAAAAAATTTGTGATTCGTTTTTCGATCAGTGTTTCGTTTGTATCAAAATTATCAATCATGATATCAATGTGGGTAGTATTCCATGTATAGGGTACGTTCGGCATCTTCGCAGTTTCGGCCGGAGCAATAACGGATTTGATATATGGAATCACATCGCCACTGCGTATAAGTTCAATGACCGCGCCTACTCCTATTTTATTTGATTCAATGAAATTACCATTGAATCCAGTCGCATGTTTAATAGTCACGCCGCCCAATTTGATAGGTTCTATTTCTACGCGTGGTTTTAAATAACCAGTTTTACTCACATTCCATTCCACGTCTACGACTTTGGCTTCCGCAACCTGGTCGGAAATAACCATTTTGAATGCAAATGCGTGTTCCGGGTTTTTGTTTGTGCGAGGATAGATGTGGTCATCGCCTACAATGATTCCGTCAATCTCATATATATGATTCGTTCTCCAATCAACCAAGATAGACGATAAATATTCATTGGTGATATCTTTTTGAGAAGTATGTTGCACAACCTGAAATGATAGTTCTTGTAATTTTTTCATTTGGGAACTGGGTTTCAAGGAGGGAACAATCATTTCATACGCAACAAAATCCAAATCGTGAATTTTTTTGTCTACTTGTTTGCTATTGATAATACCGGATACCATATTGCGAGGATTCGCGAAAGAATGTTTATATTTCTGGTCAAATGTCTGTTTTTTTATAATAAATTCACCACGAACCGCGATATTGGTGACCTTGGGCAATTTCAAATAAGGAATCAAATGAGAGATGTCTTGGCCGACTTTACCATCACCTCGGGTATACAACTTAGGAGTGCTTCCCTGTGTAGTATACAATCCGCTTACTCCATCTAATTTACAAGACAAAAGATACGGACCGCCATATTTCTTTTTCCATTTGTCAAGAATATTTGTATCTGGTTTGATTTTGTCCATAGAAGGCATATTGAACGGAAGGTCAACCTTGTTTCTACCAACAGGAGCGCCAATTTGTTGTAAGACTTCGTTTTTTTCATATTTTGTTTCTGCGTATTCTTTGACAATATCAAATTCGTTATCGGACAATAACGGATTGTTTGAATTGTAATACGCATGATTTGCTTGGGACACAATCTCCATGATTGTTTCTTCATTGAGTTTCTTCAAAACCGACAACCCATTTTGTTTAAAATCCTTAATATAATTGATAATACTTTTATCCATCGTAAACGCAGTCGCGTTATCTTTTGCGATGTTTTCAATAAGAGACCTACTATCAATTCGCTTATCTGGCGGGACATACAGCAATTGTAGTTTATCAAATATGTCCTTTTCGGTAATTATATTTTCATATACTATTTTTTGCTGTGTATCTTTCTTTGTAAATCCGTGTTCGTTCATAGATAATCCAAGCTTCAAAGAATGACCACGCATTGCTGTATTAAAACTCTTGCTTCCAGTAAAATATAAGATAGCAAAGGGATATTCTGCTTTGGAAGTAAACATGAAGTCTACTCTTCTTGCCTTGGACCGGGGAGTCAACTTGGCAATAACTAAACACTTCGTATCTCCGCGAGATAATACTTCTATAATCATTTTCTTAGAAATCAATGTATCGATAATCCGCTGAAAAACAGAGTGGTCATCGGACGTAATAATCACATCAATATCTCCCGAATTCACCGCTCCTCTGCGATAACTACCTACAATTTCATAATACGTATTGGTTTGTGGTGATTCTTTTTTAAAAGTCTTCATAAATTCACATTCATATTTTGATATTTCATTGCGTGGAATACGTTCCAGAATATCTTCATAATAAAATAAACCGATGCGTTGAATATTGTTCAATACTTTATCCTGCTTCTTTCGCAATGCCTCAATAGAGCGTATATGGTGCATATTGACCAATTCATCTGCTTTTTTTGGACCAACCCCATATATGTTTGTAAACAATATCACTGGGTCGTTCTTGTATTGTTCTAATAAGTCAACCTTACCCGTTTTCGTATATTCTTCTAGTTTATCATAAATGGAAGCACCAATCGTGGGAGTGCTTTGCAACTGTTCAATTTGTTGAATATCCTGAGGAATACTTTGTATGGTGTCCCGAGCGCGACCATATGCGCGGGCTTTCATTGAGTCTCCTTTTTTAGTCATTACATTTGACAATTCGTCCAATATATCCGAATACTCCTTATTCCAAGAGTGACTACGTGTAGTAATACTCATAACGTATAATATATAGAAACAAGATATGTTTATATAAATTTTCAAAAGAACAATGCCTTAAAACTCGGGTTCACCTGTAAACACCTGCGTGTCGTTAGGAGTAAAAGATTTTGTATTCGTCATGACATTCATAAAGTCAGTTACATTACCTTGTAACATAAACCCAAAGAACAATCCAACAAAACTGGACAAGAACACTACAACTGAATCGCGCAATACGAATTTAAACGGTTTCATCTGCTTCTCCACATACTTCATCTCTACAATCTTGGCAAAGATGTACAAAACAGAAATAACGACAGAAAGAACTAACAATTTTTCCATGGTGGATATAATTATTTACTTCATAATTAATTATACATCAAAACGCACTTAATACAATTCTTCTACGTCATTCAATACGATTTTGGAAGAGTCTAACTTCGCGGTAGCCTGTTCGTCTAAAACATCAAAATCGGTGAGAGTCAAATTATTTGTATCAATCTTAAGTTTCTCATCATAGTCATCGTCCATGTCATACATACTCTCCATTGCTCGGGAAGTGCTGAGCTCTTCTAGCTTTTCAATAGACTTGGGCGCATCAATATCCTGAACATGGTTCGTTTCGTCTAAAACAGAGTCAATGTCATTAAAGGAAAGAGTAGTCACCACATTTTCATCAGGGTTTACGTCTTGAATTGTCTGTGTCATGACAGGGGGCTCTTCTTCAGGTTCGGGTATCGGCGCTTCGGCCTTCTCAACCATTTCATCAGTAATGGCAGATGACTCATTGGTTTCAACCGGTGGCTCTTCTGGAGAATCAATTGTTTCTACAATGACTTCTTCCTCATGTTCAATACTCTCGTCCATGTAAGCACGAATAATTTCCTCCGTGGGAATACTCTCGCGAATGACTGTTAGGATGCATTCTTGAACAATCATTTCTAACTCTCTATTGTTCTTTTGTAACTGAAGAGGTGCGATATTCTTTTCAAATAGATATATATTGGAATACAACTTGCGTGCAACCGCAATATATACCTTATGAACGAAGTTATCTAACTTGGGAATAGTAATGTCTATCTTCTTTTGTTTGTTGCCAACACGAATACATGTGAGTATCTTGAGCTGGATAATATGAACACAGGTAATCAAATCTTCTAAATAATCACAACCGCTCTTTTCAATGATGCGTACACGCTCGGTTTCAATGATTTCATTGTTCCATTTGGGAACACGAGAAAGTAGATTCTGAAACGTCATCAGATACTTATTTGCTTCATCGTTCTGAATGCAAATTTTCCATGCCTCTCCAAAAATAGAGCGTGTTCCATCCACAATTAAGGGAGTAAATATACTAACCAGTCTGCTACACCACTCATTCCGCGACTCGTTCAAATTAGAGATAACAAAGTCGTCCATTATTATATTGAACTAATACTTTTTATATCTTTATCCGAACGCAAGAATATATAATCAAATAAATAAAACATCAACATTTTTTCGGATCGATATTCTGATTTAATTTTGTGAAAACAAATATGAGTTGATGCTAAAACTTCCTTATCTAAAGGAGATTGTTTCTCCAACCATCTCATGACATCCAAACTAGAAAACCCCTTTTCGTATATTTCAGTCACAAGATTGACAAAATGAATATGTTGATATTCGTGGTCAAATACATGCCGCATTTGGTCATTAAACCAATCAGAATGAATATTTTCTGTTTGGACAGGGTGATGTTGGATTCGCACTTGATGTAAATTTTGAATATTTTCGTCAACGTCAAGGGTTTCGGGAACGTATATTTCACAGAAGCGAGACAAGATGGGGATCATTAATCTCTGCTTATTCTCTACAACCACGAAAAATCGGGTGTTATGACTGAATAGCTCAATACATCGGCGCAACGCGGATTGTGCGTCATTTGTTAAAAATTCAGCATTGAATAAAACAATGGATTTAAAATAAATATTTTGATTCAATTGAATATTGGTCTTGGCGAAAAACTTCAAGTCCTCTCTTATAAACTTGATGCCCTTTCCGTGAGCACAATTCACATACAACACGTTCTTGCGGATTTTGGTCTTATCGTGGTCGTAAATATTGCGAATAAAATTATTTAAAATGGTCTTTTTTCCTGTGCCGCAACCACCATGAAAAATAATATGAGGTATTTTTTTACTTTTCTGAAAATAATCTAATTTTTCGTATATTTTATGATGCGGATTCATTACATAATATTCCCCCAATTGTTTATTTAACTTTGTTTAATTATATTTAATTGTTTCGTAAACAAATAACGTTCTTCATTCATTGTTTTTCTAGATATGTTACAGTGTAAACATGCTATTTCTACATTATCGCAATTGTGACCATAATCATTATTTCGGCGTTCAACCGACCACTGTTTGTTATCACGGACATACTCATATAAGATAAAAACGTTTTGTCTACAATAATAACAAGTGTTCTTACAGGAATAAAGCAAATCAATTACCTTCGGTAAAGTAATGAATTTGTCCTTATCATAGAGTTTTTTTTTCAAGTCTTGTTGATAATAACCTTGTATCTTGGTTTTAATCTGGCGTTCAATAACATTATAGATATGCTGCATACGAGAACCAACACTATCATAATTTTGGCGGTAGATTTGTTCTATATATGTGAACTGTTTATCAGGTAACAACTCACTTTCGTCAAAATCCCACTGTTTCTGGTGAGTAACCTTTCGTTTGTCTTTTACTTTGTTCTCAATATTTTTATTTGTATTCGTTGTCTTCTTGTCTCCATCGGGTAGGACAATACATTTTATTTGATAGTCCATAAAGAAAGAAGTTATATTAATAAAAGTAGATAAACATACTAGCACATATAATATAGAAGAGGACTCAAGAACAATGTCTCTACAAAACGATATTTCTAACAATTCCTTGCCGATTACCGAAGATATAAAACCACCAAGAACATGGAACAAACTGGATAAGATTACAAAGAAGAACAAGTTATACCAATACGCCGAAAACTACGCTTCAGAGAATAAATATAGTGCGAATGATTTGAAAATGTTAAAACTATTTTTTCTGAAAACACTAGAAAAGGGTAAGCTAAATAAGATAAAGGATGTACATTTCAACGTGGAAACCCAAGAACTTATATCGGTCCCCGGGTTGTTCTTCAACCAAACCACGAAAAATTTTACATTGCGTAATATGGACCCCAAGCATGTTTCTACTTTAAAATCCCTACCGTCTAAAAAGAGACAAGACGAAAAAGTAAAAATTGATTAAGAAAACAATATATGAACATAAACAATATAATAGGAAGTATCTATCATATTGTAAAAATGAGTTCAGATAACAATCCCGAAAAGATAAACATTCAATTCAACGAAAATATTGAAAACTGGTTTGAGAGCGAGACATCCAATGAAGATACGGAAACAATCGCAGAGAATTGGTTTGACCGATTTTCAAGCGACGAACAAACCGAATTGACGACAACTATATGCGAATGCTTGGATGATTATATCAGGGACAATTCATTTGATATGATGTCTTCCACGTTTGCTGCAGATACATGTTCAGAATTGACTGATCTGATGGTAGATACATGGAAAGAAGGGAATATATGCGACGATGATGACCACGACGATGTGCGTGAATTGGTTGAACAAACATACGAAAATTACGGTGATTATATGAAAATTCCCAATTACGTGGATTCATATAACGTATATAAAATAGAAGAGTTGTCTTATGACGACAAGTTACAATTACTCAGAAAAATCACAGGTCTTCAAAATCAAAAGCAACCTTCACAAAAAACAGTAGAGTGGTATGAATTCCGTCACAATTTACTGAGTGCTTCCAACATATGGAAGGCATTTGGAACACAAGCACAAGTAAACAGTTTAATATATGAAAAATGCAAGCCTATCAAAGAAATGATCCAGGACTATTCGTATGTGAGTATGTCAAATTCGCTGCAATGGGGAATAAAATACGAGTCGGTAACAATGATGATATACGAAGACATGTATCAAACGAAGGTGGGTGAATTTGGCTGCCTCGAGCATAGAGATTACAAATTTATTGGCGCATCGCCAGATGGCATCAATGTAGACCACACAAATTCCCGTTTTGGTCACATGGTGGAGATAAAAAATATTGTAAACCGTGAAATAACCGGTATTCCCAAGAAAGAATATTGGATTCAAACACAGTTGCAGATGGAAGTATGTGAACTTGATAAATGTGATTTTGTGGAAACCCGATTTAAGGAATATGAAAGCGACAACGCATTCTTTCAAGACGACTCGCATGAATACAAAGGAGTGATGCTCCAATTCATGAATGTCCAAATGATGGATGGATTCCCGATTTATGTATATATGCCATTGTCTCAAGCTCTAGATAGAGAGTCTATCCAGGAGTGGATCAATGAACAAAAGAAAATGCAATCCCAGGACGGACACGCCTTGACTGGAATCATATACTGGTATTTGGACGAATATTCTTGTGTAATTATTGAACGTAATAAGCAATGGTATGAAGCGGCGCTGCCCAAAATCAAATATGTATGGGATACGATTACAAAAGAGCGAGTGGAAGGTTATGAACATCGCGCACCAAAGAAACGTTCACCTAGTTTCGTAGTAGATACCGAAACCGGAGAAAGCCGGCCTCTAAACGAAAACGGAGAACCCACAAAACGCGTATGTTTAGTTAAATTAGAAAATATTGAAAACTTTGACAAGTAAGCCTATTGATATATAAAAAGCATATAGATACATGTTTTTTATATATAGTATATTCATAGAATATTCACCGAATGTCGGATATTACTCACGATACTACACCTAATATGGAAGAAGACGAGATGTTAGTCACTAAGCGCGACGGTAGCAAAGAAATCATTGCCTTTGATAAGATTCTAAAACGAATCCGCACTCTCGGAAACGAAGCAAATATAAAAATTAACTATACATCTCTCGTGATGAAGGTGATTGACCAGATTTACAACAATATTTCTACTACAAAAATAGATGAACTCTCAGCCGAACAGTGCGCATCAATGTCTACCATTCATCCAGACTACAACGTTCTGGCAGGACGCATTGTTGTATCAAACCATCACAAGAACACCAGCAATTCTTTTACTGAAGTAATGAAACAGTTGTATACGTTTACAGACAAGCATGGTGTTGGCTCGCCATTGGTTTCAAAAGATATATACGACGTTGTTTGCGAACATGACGACCTGATAGAAAGCATGATTGACTATAATCGCGACTATTTGATAGATTATTTTGGATTCAAAACACTAGAACGTGCGTATTTAATGAAATTGAACGGCAAGATTGTTGAACGGACCCAACATATGTGGATGCGCGTGAGTATCGGTATTCATGGAAACAACATAGAAAAAGTGAAGGAAACGTATGATTATATGTCCAATAAGTATTTTACCCATGCGACTCCTACGTTGTTTAACGCAGGAACGCCGCATCCTCAGTTGTCTTCTTGCTACTTGATCGCAATGGAGAATGATAGCATTGACGGCATTTATAATACGCTGAAAGACTGTGCCCTGATTTCCAAATGGGCGGGCGGAATCGGTCTACATATTCACAACATTCGCGCATCTGGAAGCCATATTCGCGGAACAAATGGTTCTTCGAATGGAATTGTTCCTATGCTTCGCGTTTTTAATCATACCGCAAAATACGTAGATCAGGGAGGCGGAAAGCGCAACGGAAGTTTTGCCATGTATTTGGAGCCATGGCATGCTGACATTGAGATATTTTTGGAAATGAGAAAGAACCACGGCGAGGAAGACCTGCGTGCTCGCGACCTTTTTTATGCTCTCTGGACACCTGATTTGTTTATGGAGCGTGTAAAGGCCGGAGGAGACTGGACGCTTATGTGTCCAGACGAATGCCCTGGATTATCGGATGTGTTTGGCGAGGACTTTAAATCGCTTTATGAGAAATACGAAAGTGAAGGCAAGGGACGTAAAACGATGAAAGCGCGAGACTTGTGGTTTCAGGTATTGGATGCGCAAATGGAAACAGGAACGCCTTATTTGTTATACAAAGATTCGGTAAACAAAAAGAGTAACCAAGCGAATTTAGGAACCATCAAATCCTCCAATTTGTGCTGCGAAATCACTGAATATTCCAACGCAGAAGAAACCGCGGTGTGTAATTTGGCAAGTATTGCTCTGCCCGCGTTTGTGAAGACCGATTCCAACGACAACGTATCATTTGATTTTGAAAAACTACATGAAGTCACCAAAACAGTCACTTACAACTTGAATCGCATCATTGACGTCAACTTTTATCCTACTGATAAGACACGTAGAAGCAACATGCGCCATCGTCCTATTGGAATTGGTGTTCAGGGACTAGCCGACACGTTTTTCAAGATGAATTTGTGCTTTCATAGTGAAGGAGCGAGTGCTCTCAATAAGGATATTTTTGAAACCATGTATCACGCTGCTCTTGAACAGTCAAATGACATTGCTATTGCCAGATACAATGATGTAAACGACAAATGTTACAATCAGGACAGTCCAGATGAATCGGTGAAGGAATTATTTAACGATTATGAGCAGCCACTACTTGACATTATGGGTGAACGCGGAACTACCGTCGGAAGTTATTCCAGTTTCGTTGGTTCGCCCATGTCACAGGGAATTTTCCAATTTGATATGTGGAAGGTTACCCCCAGCAACAGATATGATTGGGAACTTCTGAAAGAAAGCATTATGAAATATGGAACTCGTAACTCGCTGTTGATGGCTCCTATGCCTACCGCATCTACTTCTCAGATTCTGGGATACAATGAATGCATTGAACCTATTACTAGCAATATTTATAGTCGTCGCACGATCGCCGGGGAGTTCGTGTTGGCGAACAAATATCTAATGAACGATTTAATCAAACTGGAACTATGGAACGAACAGCTGAAGAACAACATTGTCGCAAACAAAGGGTCTATTCAACATCTGGAAGAGATTCCCGAAGAAATTCGTAACAAATACAAGACCGTTTGGGAGATGCCTATGCGTCATTTGATTGATATGGCTGCAGACCGAGGTGCTTATATTTGCCAGAGCCAGAGCTTGAATTTGTGGTTGGAAGACCCGAATTATTCCAATTTGACGTCTATGCATTTTTACTCTTGGTCAAAGGGATTGAAGACGGGCATTTATTATCTGCGTCGTCGCGCTAGACATCAGGCACAACAATTCACAATTGAGCCCGAAAAGGCACAAATCGTGAATCCAGTTGAAGACGTGGAAGAAGAGATATGTGAAATGTGTTCCGCATAAAAAACAAAATATATATATTTAGTATATACGATTATATACTTAATATGAGTGAATTGATGCAACGCCAATCATTATTGATGAAAGAAACAGACAGCGACACATATATGTTATTTTCTTTACACAAAAATGAATCTGAACAATTTGTATTGAACGAAGGCGACAAGGATACAAACGCATTAGTTGATAAATTGATTGAGAAGTTGAGCCAGGAACCTGCTATACTAAAACTGAATACAGATAAATTGAACATACCTGAGGTGACCAGCATAGATGATATATTTACCGGATTCCAAACTAAATTGTATCAAGTTGATTTTCAGGCAGTGTTGACCGAGCAATTGTCTACCTGTTTCCCAGAAATGGATACAGAAGCAATTTTTGATAAAACTGAATTGACCCACTATGGTTTGTTTTCATACAAAAGTTGTTTGCACTATTTGCAATATTTAATCATCGGTCTGAACAGTTCTGCATCTGAAGATGAAATGCTCTATCCTTATTCATTTATGAGTATTGAAAAAGAAAAGGCAGGTGAGATAGTGAAAACAAAACAGAACCCGAATGCCGCGTGGGAGCCAACAGATAGTTATTTTATTTACAATGTGTGCAAAAGTCATAAAATCAATAAAAAGGGTATTTGCACTCATATGTTGAATATATTTTCGAACAGTGAATATGCAGAAAAGCCGTTGTTTCTATTTGTGGACAGTGAGAACAAAGCAGCGATGAATTGTTATACTAAAAATCAATTTCAAAAAGTTGAAGATGTCTTTTCAGGTAGAGTCGGACGTCCAGTCGGAGTCAAGATGCAAGGTGAGAAAGATATTTACATGTGTCGTAATAAACAAGCGATGAAATTGTCTTTTATCAACGGCGACGATACAGTTGAATATGAATTAATGCCGATTGGTTCCTACCGGATTTCACTGATTGCTCATGGTGCGGTTGATTTAGACCCTACTAAGGTTTTTGAACCGGAATTTGATATTAATCAACATTACAAACAATATTTATTTCCATTTAAAAATATGCAATATTATGCGAAATTGGGCGCAGGTGTATCATTAATGTCGCAAGTTGATGAAACGAGTGCGATTTACGACGTGTGTTATGATACAGTTGTTTCAAATTACAAAGACGAACCCTCAGACCAGACTGTCTCTACTATACCGATGATTTTTCACGGTTTCAAAAAAGATGATCCGGAGAGTAGGAAAAATTTCATCGGGTTGTATGATTGTAACATGAAACGACGCATCAAAGAAAACGTAGAGTTATTTGGTAATGACAACGAGAAGGTAGTTCATTTGGACAAATTGATGCAAATCATATATGTCTATTGTAACGAAAACGAGATTTCATTTGAAAACGTTGAAATAAAAATATTTGCTTGCCGTGGGTTTTGTCCTGTAGGCGAATTTGCTCCAGTAGCAATGGAGGGCGGAGACGGAGACGGAGACAAGGATAGTGTAGAGCACTACGAATCTATGAACAAATCCACATTCTTCGAATATTTGAAGAAGGAGATGTCTACTTGTCCTTTGCAAAAAAAGGGAGGAAGAAAAAATAAGAAGAAAGCAACCAGACAACACAAGAAGAAAGCAACCAGACAACACAAGAAGAAATCGCTCAAGAACAAAACGCGTAAGTATAAAAAATATACATAATATACAGATTTTCCTCATTTGATAACTACATAATCACGTTGTATACGTAATTATCAAACACCAAGATTGGTATCCACATAATCGTGAACCATTTTCAAATAACATTGCAAGCATACCAATACATCCATCATGGAATTATGTAATCCTTCCACTTCCTTATTATCAAACAAATGTTTGTATAATTCAATCAACTTGGGCACCTTTTTATAGGAACGTCCACCTTCAAACTTAGACGGAAGCACAATGTTACAGATATCCTTTCCCTTCAGCATAGTGCAATAACTACGAATGTTCTTGGTTTTCTCAAAATAAGGATTGAACAGAGCCAAACATTCAGGGTGACTATATTGAATTGCTTCACGGTGACGTTCCGTTTCAATCGTCATCATCTTTTGGTCAAACTGAATATTGTGCGCGACAATCCAATTGCTCATCGCATAATACTTGTAAAACGTCTTTAACGCAGATAACATATCGATGCCATTGTCTAGTTTTTCTCTTGTTACGCCAGTAAGTTCTTTTACTATATCTGATAGATGGATACTCGGGTCTATGTTGATATAGGAGTCAAATGTATAGACAATTTCCTTCTTATTACAATCATATACAACATAACTCAATTGTGTGATATACGGGTATTTTTGAATGTTGTTCACATCCTCTCCCTTGGGAAATAACCCGGTTGTTTCCGTATCAAATACTAGAATTGTATTTTGTTCCATGTTTGCTGTAGTTTCTCCTTGCTATCTCTCTCATCTTTATTCCAGTTTAATTCAATTTTGTATACATGCGGTGGAAGAAAATAAAGAATAATCCATAAATAATGTAGAAATGTCCTATTCTGTTGCATTGGTCACATGTTATTATGAAATATACGAGCAACCAGATAAATCGTTTGAAACAAGACTAGATGAGTTTATCAAGTTGGCTGAGACTGGTCTTCCTATTTATTTATTTTGCGATAGTTCGTCGGCTATCATATTTGAACGCGAACTTCAGATATACCCACATGTTCTCTGTATTTCTTCCATCGCATTGCACGACCTCTACGCGTTTCAAGTTAGAAATACGATAGATATAAATGAAGTCACCATGCCGCGCGATAGAAATATGAATAAAGACAATATGAATTATTTATTATTGATGAACTCCAAAACCGAGTTTATTCAAAAAGCGATACAAATAGATAAGTGGAAAACCGAGCATTTCGCATGGATTGATTATAGTTTGTTCTATATTGTAAAGAATCAAAGCAGCGTATCGCGGTATATGAAGCAATGGGCGAACATGTATTTTTTGGAAAAATCCTATTTGATGATGCCTGGATGCTGGACGCAGAAGCCGGATTGGGATATGGACCGCATACTCAACTATCCATGTTGGCGTTTTTGTGGGGGATTTTTCATAGGTTCCAAGGACCGATTGCTGGATTTTCACGAGTCGGCACAATCACATTTTTATGATTTTGTCAAGGAGAACAAAGCATTGACTTGGGAAGTCAACTATTGGTCTTGGTTAGAACAAACGAATAAAATAAATCCACTGGTCTATTCTGCCGACCACGATGACTCTATATTGCGCATTCCCACGCAGTCCTATGTGATACCATTGGACGCAGTATATGAAACAACGAGATATGAATACCCCATCGTTCGTTCTTACGAGCCAGGCTCCGCGAGCACTGTCAACTTCAACGGACGTACGTATGTAAATACCCGTTTTGTGAATTATTGGTATACAAACGAGGGTAAATTCGGTATAAATGATGTAATCGGAAATATCAAAACAAAAAACATAATGAGTGAATTAAACGATAAGTTGATACCGATAAATTATCATGAAATGGACGAGAAGACGATTGGATTTGAATCAAAATGGTCACGGTGTTATGGGTTAGAAGACATTCGGTTGTTTACGTATGATAACAAAATGTATTATTTAGCAACGAATATAAATTATACCCATGATTCCGTGAATAGCATGATGATGGGGGAATATGACCTACCAACAATGACCTACAAAAATAGTCATTTTTTACATTCACCTTACAAACGTTGTATGCAGAAGAACTGGATACCCCTGGTCTGGAAAGATGACTTATGGTTTATTTATCGTTGGTTTCCATTAGAAATAGGGAAATTAGATGAAACCCATACATTAGTTATACACAAAACATTTCCTATTCAAGACCCCGTGTTTCGCGATATTAGGGGGTCATCTGGATTCGTAGATTATGGCGAATATTTAGTGGGAATAGTTCATTATTCAATAGATGGGGCGCCGCGCAAGTATTTTCATCGTTTTATAGCATTGGATAAAGAGAGTTTGGAACCCAAGATGTATAGTGACAATTTTTATTTTCGCAAAATCGGAGTTGAATTTTGCTTGAGTTTAGCAATTGTGAGAGGAGAATATGTATGTTGGATTTCGCAAATGGACCGTGACCCATTGATGTTGAAATTAGATATGGAGAAAATTCACTTTGTGCATACTTTTCAATCGTAATAAAATATGGGATTATTGTATAATACAAATTCATAATGGATCTTACTAAACCTCACTACACTTTCATTCTAGAGAACGATAACAATCATATTGCACAAATCTCAAATAGAATGGGAACTATTCTGGCAGGAACTGAAATAATCGGTGATAAGAAATTAAACACGATGGAGTTGAATGATGAAAACATTGACAAGATTAAATCCCATTTTCAAGTTAAAATTGCTGATTTACAACAAAAGAAAGATGAAGCAGAGGCAAAGAAGAAGGCTGAGGAAGAGGCAAAGAAAGCTGAGGAAGAGGCAAAGAAAGCTGAGGAAGAGGCAAAGAAAGCTGAGGAAGAGGCAAAGAACGCTGAGGAAGATGCAAAGAAAGCTGAGGAAGAGGCAAAGAAAGTTGCTGAGGAAGAGGCAAAGAAGGCTGAGGAAGAGGCAAAGAAAGCTGAGGAAGAGGCAAAGAAAGCTGAGGAAGAGGCAAAGAAAGTTGCCGAGGAAGAGGCAAAGAAAGCTGAGGAACAGGCAAAGAAGACTGAGGAACAGGCAAAGAAGACTGAGGAACAGGCAAAGAAGACTGAGGAACAGGAAGAAGCACACGCAACACCTGAAGGAGCAGCAGATTCAGGAGAGTTCATTGGACCAGTAAAACCTGAATCTGAAACACGACTAGAAATCGCGGACAGCCCAGAAGCAGGTTCAATAGCGGTCATTGGACCAGTAAAACCTGAATCTGAAACACGACTAGAAGGAGGCAAAAAGGTTCGCAAGACCCAAAAGAAGCGTAGAACCAGACGCAACAAGAAAAACAAGAGAAAGACTTCCAAAAAGTAAGTTTAGTAATTTTTCATAAATAAGTTGTTACATAGACCACAACTTATGTATGTGTATAATATAAGAAGTAATGCCACCAAAAAGAAATAAACGATATACCCAAAACAGTTCAACTGGAAAAAAACAAAATAATACAACTTTAAAAAACACAGCGCGAGTCAGCAAAAGAAAATCACTAGAAGAGGCATTGAGCGAAAAACTTACAGATGATTTGGTTCAAAAATTATTTGATAATCCCGGCACTAAATATTCTATTTTGATTGATTTCTGCGGTGACAATAACTTCGTTGTGAATACTGCGAAATTACTTGATGATAGTTTTATCCCACCTGAAGAAGGATATGAAGTATACAAGAATCAGTTGACTATTCCCGACGATTTTGAAAAAGGTAAATTACTTGATATTATCATAAAGGTAGATGAAGATGTTATTCAGTATGCAACTATTGTAAATCAAAAAAATAAATATTATGAGAAAAATTGCGGTGACACGAATTTACCTGTGATTTATCACATTCCCGAAATTACACCAGTTAAGGATAAAGATTTGTTGAGTTCTACGCCCCTCGATACCAGTGTAACTGACGAACAACAGACCGACGAAGGGGATTTGGATCAAGTGCCTCGTCGTCCTATGTCATATGATGAAGAAATTACTTCGCCTGACGACGTGGTTGAACAAGCGCAAATAAATATGAACGATTTGGTAGTTAAAGACTTAGAAGATGTTACAGAAATTGATAGCAATATTAGTGTAACTGCTTCTTCAGGTGACTTAAGTAAAGAATTAAAAGCAAAAGTCAAAGAAGATGAACTAAAAGGTGTAACTGAAAAGCCTAAATTAAAAGTAAAAGATTACAATGATGATTTTAATCTATTGAAGAAAAAAACCGAAGATAAGTCACCATTAAGGTCTCGCGAAGAAGGCGATAGAAATACAACTAGGAGAATAGATTTCAAAGAATTAGCGAAAAAGAAAAAGAATGAAAAAGAAATAGACGAATTAGCCCATGCAAGACGTTTACGTGCAGAAAAAGAGGAAAATAACAAAAAAAATGAGTCTCAAAAGCGGGGTACATTTGTTCAAAAAATATTAACAAAAGAAGCAGAAGAACACAAAAAAGCATTCATGTCACAAAAGAAAGAAGAAGAAGAAATGTTGTTTGAACCAGTTTCAGATGACGAAGCAGAAAAAGAAGAAAAACGCGAGAAATTATTTCAAAAATACGCAGATGAAATTGATATTATATCCAATATATTACAATCAATTATGCGGTCTGGTAATATTTCGTCTAATAAAACACATCGTGACGATTATACTCCTGCTCTTGGTCAATTAAAAACGAAATATGAAGCATTAATTGATATATTTAATAAAGACGATACAACACATATTCCAAAGGAAACAAAAGAGACCGTTATTAACGTATTAACAAATAATCATCGTAGACTGCAAGCATTAAGAACCAGCGATAGAGGGAGGTTTGGTACAGGACTGAAGTTTGAAAGCAATTTTATGGAAAAAGTGAAAGATAGTTTATCTATCATGAACACATTGAAAACTTATTTTGAAACATTAGATGAATCACTTATGAAGAATTTTGGCAATAAACCGCAAGTATCTTATGATTACACAAAATATGTAGGTGGCGGAAAGAAAACTCGTAAAAATCGTCGCAAGACCAAACAAAGAAAAACGAAAAAGCGAACTTGAACATAAATATTGGAAAACAAATTACCTACATAAAGTAATTTGTTTGTATATGTTATACTTGATTCATAAACAATGAGTAATACAATGGATAAAGAAACGAAATCTAATTTAGAAAAAGCAATTGCTACGCAAATATTAGACCCGATTCAACGTAAATATAACGATTTAAAAAAGCAAAAAGAAAAGGATATCAAAGATACCGAAAATAAAGTGACACCCAAGACTTCATTTTTAGACCGCCTTGATGAAGCAAGTAAAGAGTCCGAACAAAATTTCACAAATATAACTAAAGAATCCAATGCTGAAAAAGAACAATTACCACCACCACCACCACCACCACCACCACCAGTAGTAGTTTCTCAAGAATTAGTTATGTCACCACCAAATGAAGAATTTAAATCCTATTTGATTGGTCTGAAGGATAGTATAACTGATAAAGACAATGGTGATGATTATGAGATTGACTCCAATAATCAAAAAGAATTAGTTCAACTTATCGATGATAAGTTGACTTGGTTAGACAGCAATCTTAATGCAAGTGATAAAGATATCGAAAAACAACAAGAAGAGTTAAGAAAAACGATTGAAGATAAAGCTTCATCCATTTCTGAAACATGGCACGGTGCTCCACCACCAGCACCACCATCTGATACAAAGGGAAAATGTTTCGCCGAGACATATGAAATTGACCCAGCGAAACAATGTGACCCAGATACCAAAGAACCATTGAAACAAGCAAAATTTAGACTGCATCCTGATAAAAATCCTGGTTGCACAGAAGAAGCAACACGAAAATTTCAAGCGTTAACCAATGCTTGCGAGAAATATATACCATCAAAAGAAGCAGCACCAGAAGCAGCAGAATCAAAAGAAGCAGCAGAATCACCAGAATCAGCAGAAGCACCAGAATCAGCAGAAGCACCAGAATCAGCAGAAGCACCAGAATCAGCAGAAGCACCAGAATCAGCAGAATCACCAGAATCAGCAAAATCACCAGAATCAGCAAAATCACCAGAATCAGCACCAGAAACACCGGATTCACAAATAGATACATATACGAATGTTCAAAAATTATTGCCGATTCTTACATTGTTAGCTCAAAAACGACAGCTTGAAAAGGATATGGCAGCCGAAGAAAAAACCATACAAAACTTACAAAAACAAGCGAAAATAGACCAAGACAAAGAAACCAGAGAATTCGATTCACAAATAGAAACATATACGAATGTTCAAAAATTATTACCAATTCTTAAATTGTTGGCCCAAAAACTACAACTTGAAAAAGATATTCGTGACGAGACGAAAGCCCAGACAGACCGAAATAGTCAACTAGAAAAAGACCTATTACAACTAGAAAAAGAAACCGAACAATACGATATGATAAAAAAACTTCTCCCCCTTTTACCACTTCTAGTAAAAAAAGAACAACTATATGATGAATTACATCCAAAGAAGGACCTAAAAGCAATCGGAAAGGATTTACAACAAATGTTCAGTAATGCACGAGGCATGTTGCCTTCTATGCCTTCTATGCCTTCTATGCCTTCTATGTGTAATGCTGACATTAGTGGTTCAGCAAAACAGGCATTATCGGGTTTATCAACTTATTTAAGTACACTTTATCAGGATTGGTTTGAACCATATAATGAAGAATTGATCGAACATCGGCCACCCGAACAATTAGATAGTTCACAGATAGATGATTTCAAATATTTGGGTAGATTTTCAATGGATATGGAGATAGGTGAACAACCATTTAAACAGGTCACTCATTTGTATTTCAATTTCAAGGAAAATATGTTCCATACGGAGATAGAAATGGACGATATATTAGCAGTTGATAAAGAGGTTGAAAATAAACTCGGAATAGACCCTTCCAAATATCCATACGGCGCGGTTGCTGTATTAGGAAAGAACCCTGAAATATTAGGCCGCGCAATAAGTAAGGATGACCCATCATATCAACAGAAATTAGACCTAATTAAACAAGCGCTTACAGAAGGAATTCGGCAACAAAACTACGAGCGATAGAATGAATAATACTTTTTCATAAAAACAATTAAATACTTTTTATGAAAATTAACAAACATGAGTGAAAATAAACTTATTATGGCACATATACAACTGCCTATCCAAATTATTGACAATATGATAGAACCGCTACAAGATTATTTACATATATCATTCGCTCCATGCGATGCCTTGCCTGAACGAACAAATTGTGATTTACAAACTGCTTTGTCTGATAAGATAAAAGAATACCTGGAACAAGAACAAGAACAAGAACAAGAACAAGAACAAGAACAAGAACAAGATGATTCCACGAATACAAATGAAACGCCTGATAATGCTTCTCAATATATTACTTTAGAAGAATTATCAAAAAAGAAGAGGGCAAATCATCACAAACACTCTACATTTAAAAAATATCCGAAATACCTACATAACATTTCTTGTAAACGACGATTTACTCCATAGGATAAGGCCTTTGGTTTTTTTCTACAACAAGTGGTTCCGGAATAATCATTGAAATACGATCAATTACATTTAACGATTTCATATCGTGTGGTTTCGGTTGAACTTGTTTTTGGGGAGTCACTAAATTAGTGGACCCAATACCAAATAATTGTGATTCTACATCGCACGCATTACTTGACAAGTTTTCAGATGCCATACGTCCCATTAGTAATCCATCGCCTGCGAAATAATTATCAACGGGCTTACCAGATTGTTCATAAGTCATATAAGTAGATGCATGTGTGTAACTACGAATTTCGTTTTGATAATCACCAATAGAATTCTTATTTCTTGTTGATGCCATTATTTATATAGTCTATATATTTTATTTATATTAAAAAGTCCTTATAAATACTAAATCAACATTCCATTTAGTAGTGAAATATTATATAATAAATATGTATAATCATGAACTTTCTAATGCGTCCTAGAACAAACCCTCTAGCAAAGGCACAACAGAGTGCCATTGCTAAACAGAAGGCAGACGAAGAGGCCAAGAAGAAGGCTGACGAAGAGGCCAAGAAGAAGGCCGAGGAAGAGGCCAAGAAGAAGGCTGAGGAAGAGGCCAAGAAGAAGGCTGACGAAGAGGCCAAGAAGAAGGCTGACGAAGAGGCCAAGAAGAAGGCAGAGGAAGAGGCCAAGAAGAAGGCAGAGGAAGAGGCCAAGAAGAAGGCTGACGAAGAGGCCAAGAAGAAGGCTGACGAAGAGGCCAAGAAGAAGGCGGATGCCGAGGCCAAGAAGAAGGCGGATGCTGAGGCCAAGAAGAAGGCGGATGCCGAGGCCAAGAAGAAGGCGGATGCTGAGGCCAAGAAGAAGGCGGATGCCGAGGCCAAGAAGACGGAAGAGTAAATTACCTAATTATACAGCTTTTCATATAACTTCATATAATGTATGCTTGATGTTTTAAATACCCCAGTAAGCATATATTCGCGATAACACGGAATAAAGACATCTAAATAATCGTAACTACACAAAATAGTGAGACCAATATCATATTCGGTTGAAAACATAAATTCTGCCGCTTTCGAATAGAAACGCTTGAATAAAGGATGTTCTTTCGTATTGGAATAAATATGGGTCAGCGCACGCGAAGTTGCGTCGTCGTCATATTCCAACTCATCCTTACTTTCCACGTCTACATCATCACTTACAGCGGGATAATTTGCTTTGTTCATGGAAAACAACTTGCGCAGTGACTCGCGATATTGAGCCGTATCATTATACATAATCGGTTCAAATCCATCTTTCTCGCACTCAAGCATGATAGTCATTATGATAACATGTAATTTAATTCTAAATACATTTTACTAATTTATTTGATATGCCTTATACAGTTGGACAAAATACCCAATCTAAATCTTCACACACCTTTTTCCATATCATATCTTGTTCCAGTTGCTTTTCGCGGTCTTTCATCATCGGTATATACGGCAAATACTGTGTTTGGTCCAATAAATTACACAATTGATACAAGGTATAGGTATAATTAAAAAAATTTGTTCTATTCGCAGGACAATGAACTGCCCATGGTTTTTGAATTTCAATAAACAATACACACAATGTTTCGTGTAGTTCTTCGTTCATTACAGGCGGCTTAATACCAAACAGGGAATTAATATACTGAATATGCTCAAAATATTTATTCAATCCAAGTTTTCTCAGAATATCACGCATCTTATTGTAATTCAACGTGGACATATCTTGAATGCGTTCTTTTTTAATACGCGCTTTAATGGCATCGATAACTTCTTCCGGTATTTGCGTAGTTTCTTTTGCTTGGAATTGCGATAATATTTCTTTGAAATGATTCAGGCGAATATAGGCAGTATACGAAACTTCATTGGGTGGGTCTTTGTTGTTTGGTTTTGAACCGTCTACAATATATGTAATAAACTTCGCACATTCAGGATTATTACAAATCAGAATCCCCTCTTCGTCTTGTGGAATCATTTCACCTTTGCCGCACGCAAGACATACATCAGAGGAAACAATACAGTCCTGCATGTTATATGCGTCATTCGTTACATTTTTCCAATAGTTTTGATAATACTTTTTAGATAGAACATATTTGGTGCTTTGTACGTTGGAAGCCTCTTTGGTAGTGGATTTAATTTTAAAGAAGGAATTAATAACTTCAGATTGCTGATTAGAAGTTTCACTAGACGAAATTTGTTTCTTTTGCTCAAAATAGTCAAAAATATATTTTGAATTATCTAAAAAATATTCCTTTTTTTGCTGTCGCATGTCATTGATTTCCCGTTGTAACGCATATATTTTGTCGCGTGTTTCCATATACTCGTCAATTTCACTTCTTTTCAAAGAACGAACGTATTCTTTGAGCCGACTCTTTTCTTGTAGCAGTTGAGGTATCACAACGTCTTCGTTATGATTGATTTCATTCAAGATTTCCGTGTGTTTTTCATCAATTGTGTGCACCGATGTTTTTGTCACTTTTGATGTCATCAATATACAGGTTTTTATGTATAATTGGATACGTGTTTTTATGTTAATTTTTTCTAATAAAATAAACAAATGTAAGAAAATTCGTAAGATTTACACATAAAAAGCGTTTTCATAATGTATATGGCTGACAGTCCAAGTGGAATAAAACTAGAAAAGAATCAATTTCAGAAAATGGTATTTATAATGAATGCTTTGGAAAAAGGATGGACAATTAAAAAGCAACACGACAAATATATTTTTACCAAAAAACACGAAAACAAGAGAGAAATATTTGAAGAAAATTATTTAGAACGATTCATATTGACGAATTCAACGCACAACTTGTTTCTGGACAAATAAACAAATAACATGTAGGAAAAAAAATAATTTACAATTGTGATGTAATATGCTTACAATTGTAAAATACAATTTCCCAAAAACATATGGTAAGCAGTGTAGATTGTAATTTTTCCAATGAAACTACTATTGTGGTGTGGGCGCAAAGTATAATTTAGGAAAAGTGAAAGGAGTCAATAAATTAATTTAATAAGTATATTATTTCAAAATTATTTTCTTTTGTAATACTATATATAATCCAAAATGGCTGGAGGACTTATGCAACTTGTCGCCTACGGCGCCCAAGACGTGTTCCTTACTGGAACCCCTGAAATCACTTTCTGGAAGGTGTCTTACAGACGCCACACTAACTTCGCGATGGAGTCCATCGAGCAGACCTTCTCCGGACAGGCTGACTTCGGCCGTCGCGTGACCTGCACCATCTCCCGTAACGGTGATCTTGCTTACCGCACCTACCTTCAGGTGACTCTTCCTGAGATCAACCAGGCTATCAACGCTTCTGGCGATGTGTATGCCCGCTGGTTGGATTTCATTGGTGAGCAGCTCGTCGCCCAGGTGGAGATTGAGGTTGGAGGCCAGCGCATCGACCGTCAATACGGTGACTGGATGCACATCTGGAACCAGCTGACCCTTTCCAAGGAGCAGCAGTCTGGTTACCACAAGATGATCGGTAACACCACTCAGCTTACCTACATCACCGACCCTACCTTCGCCGCCGTGTCTGGTCCCTGCGCTTCCTCTGCCGCTCCTTCCCAGGTGTGCGCTCCCCGCAACGCTCTCCCCGAGACCACCCTTTACGTGCCCCTTCAGTTCTGGTACT
>Ga0257127_1000384_pt1 | contig 39535 bp, 32 predicted proteins | sample SI060_135mmetaG_FD_190152 | JGI IMG/M metagenome (GOLD analysis project Ga0257127, IMG submission 190152) | Marine microbial communities from Saanich Inlet, British Columbia, Canada - SI060_135m | ecosystem: Environmental > Aquatic > Marine > Inlet | place: Canada: British Columbia | collected... | reverse complement strand
TACAATTACCTTCTTTTTATTTTTCTTGGCTTTTTTACCAGTGTTATCTTCGTCATCATCGTCTATCGCTGCGACATCGGTTTCTCCATCGTCATCATCGTCATCATCGTCATCATCGTCGTCATCATCATCATCATCTTCAATATCATCTGCATCAATATCGTCTTCCGATTCGTCAACGTCAACTTCGGCGTCATCGACGTCAACTTCTGCTTCGTCAACATCAATTTCGGCGTCATCGACATCAATTTCAGCCGCATCAATCAGTTCGGTTTCAATATTAGAACCTACATTGTTAGCACCTACATTGTTAGCACCTACATTGTTAGCACCTACATTGTTAGCACCTACATTGTTAGCACCTACATTGTTAGCACCTACAACGGAACTTGCCATGCTTGGAATTTCATCAAGGTCACTCATCTTTTTATTATAAATAAGAAGATATAATTTAATATCATTTTTAATTTATAATGATTAAAATTTATAATGATTAACATTTATAATCATTTAAAAAATTTATAATATAAATTCATATTATAAATCATGTATTATTATATAGTTAATGGTTTGGAATTAACCCTGTGCTTTCTCCCAGCTTACATAGAAAGTCCATATATCCGTGTATGCTACATGACTTGCGTCTATTTTTATTTTAATTCAGATCTTCCATTTTATTACGGAGAAATAAAAAATAATTTACTAAAATCTAAAAGGTATTAATATATAGGCTAATTGTCCTGTTCTGTTTTCCATACAGTATCACATTTTGCACATAAGTATACATATAACATCTTCGTATCGTCATATCGTAGGAAAATAACTTCCCGTGTATTCTCATCACTACTTGCATTACTTGAACAATCTCCATTCGGGCACTTGATTGTATTAATTCGTGGCAAGGTTGGATCCATTTTAGTATATTCATTTATCAAATGATTATATTTTTGCTCACTTCGTTTAAAATTCGTTTTAGACACGCAAATGTTTTCACTTGAAACCTTATCATCTTCGTGTCCACAATTACGACAATAATAAATCAATTTTTTCCCATCGTCGGATGAGACCCGTATATAATACATGTTATCACATTCACTACAGAAATGCATATTCGTTAATTACTATTAACTGACATAATATTTCTAATTCATTTTTTTATTATTTAATATATTCGGTTTTAAATAGGCTACATATTTTCTTCCAGTTTATTGTCTGATTCATTCGATAACAAGAGACTGAATAACTACATTCTTCTTCGTCTTCGTATTTTTCGATTTCTTGGTATATTTTATCCTTGTTTTTTTCGAATGTACTTTTTATTTCATCTGAAAATAGGGTAATCATATGCTCAGGGAAATATTTTTCAGCATTCAATGAAACCGTTCGTAAAATGCTAAATTCCACATTTTTATACAAAATTAACTTGTTATAGTTTTTGAAATCTGACGATTTTTCACTGAATCCGGGTTCATGTAATAATGGTTTATCATCCAAAATAGTTAACAGTGTAAGTAGGATGGAGCGTATTGTTTGACACGCCGACCAAGACTCTCCTTTCCAGGTATTTAAAATACTCAGACATACCTTGCCGGTTTTATATAGATTTGGATGAAAACGCGTAACTCCATCATTCGTTGAATATGTCAACTTAGGTGGACTATATGGGTAATCTGCTGGGAAATCGAAATAAAAGAAATAATATCCCCCGAAATACAATGATCCCTGTGTTCCAACAATCATTGCATATCCTTTCAGGAAATTTGTGTCGTCATGTGAATAGAAAATGCCGTCATCTTCCATAGGATTTTTTCTAATATCTTTTATGTCTTTGACAAGACGCTTAATAGTGTCTTTACTTACCACGGTACATGGTTTATCCGACATTACTTCTTTTGTATTATATTCTTTGGACATCTACTGTTTTAGATAAATTATGTTTATATATCTTCAATAAATACTATACGTGATTATAGGTGCAATTATAGGCGCAATTATAGGCGCAATTATATATGAAAATCCGTTATATGAAAAGTATTTGGATCTTCTGATTGATTATAAAAAAAATTGAGATAAATATAAATCTACCTATATTACAAAACATGCCATCACAATTATCGACTATGTCGTTTGATTCATATATAAGTAAATTATTTTGCAGCAAAGGAGAGTCCTTTACTCATACCCGCATTGCAGACAAGAGTCTGTCGATAAAAGGTGGCGTTTATAATATTCCAGAAGACAAAGAGGTCGAGTTTATAGCAAAATATTGTAAACATGTCTTTGAGAAAGGAAATCCAGAATATATAACGGAGAAACAACTTGACAATGCAGGTCCAATGGCCATTGATTTCGATTTCCGTTATGCAACAGATATTACTACTCGACAACATACAAAAGAGCACGTATATGATATGATTAACTTGTATTGTGAACAACTCTCGAAATATCTCATTATTAAATCGAAATGTCCTATTCCGGTATATATTTTTGAAAAAAACAATGTGAATTGTGAAAAAGAACGTACAAAGGATGGTATTCATATGATAGTCGGGGCGCATATTCAAAGAACATTGCAGATAATTATCAGAGACAATGTCGTTAATGAAATAGCCGCCGTATTGGATGATTTACCATTGACCAATAGCTGGTCCGATGTTTTGGATGAAGGAATCTGCAAGGGTGGAACGAACTGGCAATTATATGGTTCTAAAAAGCCCGGAAATGAAGCTTATAAATTAAAGTACTTTTTCGAGATTTCACTTGATGAAGACAATGAATGGACATTGGTAGAGAAGAATCTTTCTCAATTTGATCAGGTCAAGAATTTTAAGCAATTGAGTGTTCGATATAGTGGTCATCAACATTTTGAGATGAACGAATATGCAAAAGAAATGTGTGAAAGCCGTAAATCATCTTCTAAGAAGGGTGGTGCATCGCGCAGCATACGTATTATTCAAAAAACAATTGTTCCATATAACGAAATTCGCACTGAAGAAATGTTGGATGAAGTAATCAAGCTTACATTGGAAAGTCTTGAAGGAAAAGATTACGAAGTAAGTGAAACGCATAATTATACAATGTGCTTGGGCAAGGAATATTACGAACCATATAATAATTGGATTCGCACCATGTTCGCTCTTCGAAATACAGATGAACGATTATTTCTCACGTGGATAAAAATGAGCTCCAAGTCAGCCAACTTTTCATACGATAAAATCGACGAGTTTTATGACTTGTGGAATAAGCGAAATAATGACAACCTCGAAATACTTACCAAGCGGTCAATTATGTATTGGGCAAAGATGGATAATCCCGTTGCCTATGAAAAGGTCAGATGTGAGAGTATTGATTATTTCGTCGACCATGCAATTGAAACACCAACCGAGGTAGATTGTGCGAACATTTTATATCACATGCGAAAAGACAAGTATATCTGCAGTAATGTGAAGAGTAATACATGGTATGAGTTTCGAGACCATCGTTGGAGGGAATTAGATCAAGGTGTATCATTGCGTTTAACTATTTCAACCGACTTGCACGGAATATGTTTTCGCAAGGCAAATGTTGGAATGCAAAAGTTAAATACGATTGAACAAGGTACTGAAGAATATGCCAAGCAAAAGAAGAAGAATGCCCTGGTAATTGATTTATGTAAAAAACTCAAGAGTACTGCGTTTAAGAATAACATTATGAGAGAATCGCAAGAGTTATTTTACGATTGCAATTTTATCGAGAAAATTGATATGAATCCATATATTTTATGTTTTAAAAACGGAATCTATGATTTCGAACAAAAGAGTTTTCGTAATGGAAACCCAGATGATTATTGTATGAAGTGTACGAATCAGATGTATGTCGCGATTGATAATGGTAAACATGGTAAGCATATTGATGAAATTAAGACTTTTATGAAGTCCCTGTTTCCGATCAAAGAGCTTGAAGACTACATGTGGAGTCATCTTGCTTCCGCCCTTATGGGTATCAACAAGGATCATTCATTTCATATTTACACGGGATCAGGTTCTAATGGTAAATCCATGCTTACCGAATTTATGACCAAGTGTCTGGGGGATTATCAAGAACAGATTCCTATTTCGCTAATTACCCAGAAAAGAAATGGTATTGGTGGTACCTCTTCCGAGGTCGCTCGACTACACGGTGTTCGATATGCTGTTATGCAAGAGCCTTCCAAAGGGGATCATATTAATGAAGGAATTATGAAAGAGATTACTGGCGGTGATCCTATTACTGCGAGACATCTTTTCAAGGACGCGTTTACATTCAAGCCAATGTTTAAATTGGTGGTTGCAACCAATCATTTATTCGATATTAAGAGTAATGATGATGGTACATGGCGTCGTATTCGTGTATGTGATTTCAAGGCGAAATTTAAGGACAAGGTAGACACTGATGATAAAAACGAACCCTTTCAATTCAAGAAGGATTATAACTTGGACAAGAAACTTAAGGTGTGGGCGCCCTATTTCCTTTCAATGCTTGTTAGTAAATGTTGTGAAGAACAGGGTGTATTTCCGGTTGCTAATATTGTTGCAGCTCGTAGTGATAATTATAGAAATGATCAAGATTACTTGAGTGAGTTCGTATCAGAAAAGATTCAGGAAAACGACGGGGGTCGCATTAAGAAGACCGAATTATATGAGACATTTAAGCAATGGTATAATGAACAATATGGTAAAAATGTTCCAAAGGGCAAGGATTTATATACATTTATGGATAAGCGTTTTGGTAAGTACAGCAATTCATGGAGAAATGTGGAAATTAAATACGATGAGGAAGATGGTGGTCATATAGCAGGCATTTAAGTACAATATTTAGCAATGCATTTAATAAAAAATGCTTAAAAAATGTATAACACAGAATATTATACATTTTTATATTTTTTACTTACATAGCAATGGCTGGATTATGATCATCACAATCATCCCCACAATCATCCTCTTCGTCTAAATATACATTATTAAAATAGGCCTTCACTTTATCTTTTACAGATGTTCCCTTTTTAAGGGCATATGTTTTCAATATGGGATAAATCAATAAAAAAACAAATACTACCCATAATTTCATTTCTCTGTAGCGTTTTTTGGCGATTAAATACACTAAAAACACAAAGACGATGAAATAATATATAAACATGACAATATTGCGTGTTTTTTTAATTCGAATCGTTTCAGCATCTTCATAAGAAGATTGTCTATCAGAAATCGCTATATTATTTTCCATTTTCAATGTAGTTAATTTATACATTTTTTCTTCATTTTGGTATTTTACCCATAAGTCGCGAATATTTTGTTCGTATAATGTTCCACTTGCATAAGAGTGTAATTCTTCTCGCAATATTTTCATCTGTTCGCGATGTTTTTTAAACATTTTTTGAACCAATTGTCTCGCAGTAGCTTCATACCTTTCTTCCATCATATTATCATAATATGGAACACCTTTTGTAAAAACATAATAATCCTTCTCTCTTCGCTTATAAATAGACGGGATATCAATCTTTACTTTACCCGCCTTGTCCAATTTTCGTTTCAATTCTTCCGACTTTCGTTGAAATTGACATGCCGGATCACACATTAACTTGTCCTTGGCTAATTTCATCATACCATTTACTTGTGAAAACATTGAATCTCTAAATGCTGGATCGCTCATTTTTCCCATATCTAAATTAAATGGTGGATCGGACATTACTATTAATAATTAAACAGATTAAAATTTCACATAAGGCGAATCGTTGGCATTAAATGGAAGGATCTTCTTGTTTTTTTGCAATTTAATAGTGCTATTCCATGATGAAAATGCTTCTTTGGTCATTGCTGCCATATCATTTGATGTATCACTGGCCTTGGTCTTGTTATTTTGCAAAGCACACTTATTCGTCTCCTTATCATAAATCATATTGGTACCAGTACAACATGCGTCTCCTACACATTGAATGCCCATATCTAATGCTTGTGGAAGATAAACAATGTTGCTTGGATCGCCACTGTCTAAATCTACATTTTGCGGGTCGAATGGAAAATCATATTGGTCATAATCCATATTGTCTCTAAATAATATGTCTCTCATTCGATTCCACATAACAATAATAAATATAACAATTACTACGGCAGATAATATATTGGCAATATTTTGTGGTATAATATTCTTTTTACTCAATATAGTAATTAATAGGATTGGAACACATGCGATTATAATAATTTTCATCAAGTCTGTATGAGATTCGTATCTTTTACCATAATAAGTATTTATCTCCACCATACGCAACTTGTTGATTTTTTCTTGTTTAAGGGCATTCATCTGATTCTTAGAATTGTTTAATTCGCCTTCAATTACTTTTACACTGGTTAATTCGTCCACTAAATCATTTCGCGTTTGAGCAACTTGATATTGATTCATCATGTACGAATCCTGTAAACTACCGAATAATGTGCTTCTCATTTTTGATAATTCATTAATACGTCGTATGGCTTGCTCTTGTTCTTGGAGAGATGGAGGATTAGGTGAGCTGGCACTATTTTCGATAGACGAATAAAGTGTTTTCTCCAGGTCCTGCAAGTCTTTTATATTTTTTATAGTTGAAGAAGATCGTTCTTTCATTTTAGAGACTTCATCTTTTGATGCTACAAGATTATTCATTTTATATTATACAAGGAAAATTTATATAATATGAAAACATTTCTATCCGAATTCATTACTATTCGAATTCATTACTATCCGAATTCATTTCAATCAGAATTCATTTCAAGCACTCTTTTTATTTAATTTTACTATTGCAATAACAATTGCAATGGCTACAATGCTAAAGATCATGTATCTATTATTATTACTTACCAATTGAATTTCTGAATCATCGTTCCAAGCATTTATATTGGAAATCTCCTGCTTGTTTTGCGCGTATTTCGAGTATTCCTTTTTAAAACGTTTCAACTCGTGTTCAATTTTATTATAGTAATCGACGTAATATTTATTCAATTTAGTTTCTTTTTTGCCGAGATTATCTGTGCGAGCTTTTATTTTTTGAACCATACTATTCAATCTGTTTTCTGAATTTGCTAATTCAAGTTTATCTTTTGCTGTTATGCGAGCCAATCCACATTTTGTATTTCTTGACATGTCGCTACCTCTTTCGTATGCATCCCATCGTCCACTATTTATACCGACTACTTCTTGACTACAGCTTCCCAAAAAGGCCGATGTCCCACCACTTTCCAATTTAACATTATACTCGTAATCATTATTGGTGGAAAAACCGGCTTCAGTATTTTGATCCGAATAAGCAGAATCATTTTTCAAGCAGCCAGTTTTGGCACCTTCGTTCCAGTTAAATGCCGCGCATAATGGATCTTTATCACACAAGTTTTGTAAAGCTTGTTTTGTAGCCACTTCTCCTGGGGCAGTACATTTTATATCATTACCAGGACTATCCTTGTATTGATAATTTTTATACGAATATTTATGACCCAATGGACCTTTCATACGTAAATACGCGTCAGTACCTTGTTGTTCTTGAACAGTTCCACTCGTATAAGCAGTGCCGTTTTTAAGAAGACAATCTCCGTCACTATTCGTTTGATATAAGCCACAATCGCTACGCGCATTACAATTCTTTTCGCAAGCATCTTTGCCAATTGCGCCAAGATTTGAAATATCATGCCCTCCATTCACTGCCACGTTTTTATTGGGAATTTTACTATATTTATTTTTGTATTCAGTCATGCTTGATGGATAATTATGCAGAGTTCCATCTATATCAACGTATCCAGTTTGAAGTAAATTCTTGGCTGGCTTTTTCGGATTAATTTCATATAGTGCAAAACTGGGTTTATCTCCACCAACACCCATAATGTTTCCTTGGGCGTCTTTTTTCTGATTTAATTCATATTTATCTATTTTAATATTACCAGTATCGTCAATATAAAATGTTCCATTTTGGTTAGGATTGGTTATTTTTTGTCCAGGATATATTCTTGAACTTGTGGACATGTTTGAAAATATTGTTTCGCCTTTTATTAAATTGGTTCCTTGTGTATTCGACATTTTACCACCAGTTTTTGTAGACCATTTAGCAGATTTTTTATTAGATGAATTAGTTCCATTATATATTACAAAATTACCATCATTTTGCATCAATCCAATTGTAGGATTATTATTACATATTTTTACTTCATCACTACAGTCATAAATGGCTTTTTTTCCACCAGATTCTCCATCCATATTGATTGATTTTATCTTAGTTCCACACATGTAGTTTGACACAAAATTCTTTGCACATCCATATGCAGGATCACCTGGTATATCAGAGCCTATCGTAAAACTACCACTCTCATATCCATTTAATTCCGATAATGGTTTATTTTCATTTCCTATATATAAATATTCTACATTTCCAGACATATTTTATTATATATAAAATGAGAATAAAATATATTAATTTTATTTGAGCGATTTATTGCCTTTTAATTGAAGATGTTGTAAATTAGCTGGGAGAGGATCTGTTCCGCCTAAACCAGTGGATGCGAAATTTGGTTTCACGTTCCACGCTGAACAATTTTGACCATATGTTGCTGAAGCCCCCGAATCTGGTCCCACATAAATATTGCCACCACCAATAGGATCGCATCCACTCGTTGGTTGATTATCAGAGCTCCAATAATTATTATTATTACTATATGCGTGTAATCGACCATCATACCCCATCATTAAAAATGGACTATCGCCGTCGGCAGGTATTTTAACTCCATAATCTTTGATTGTAGAAGTATTTATAGCTGTTCCACTATTTTCAACTGGAAACTTATCATTACCAATATAACATGTTGCGGTTTTTCCGTCATAGTCGCTCATTGCAAAGTAATCCGCGTTCTTCAATGCTGCGCGCGAATGACATTGTTCAATAGAAGTATGACCAAGGTCGTCTTGTATTTTCATATCAGATCCTGCAACGTCATTATATATTCCAATGTAAGTTTTATTATTTGGCGTAAGTTGCGAAACAAAGACATTCTTTCCCTCATTACCACATGCTTGACCAGTTTTCATAGGAAGACCGTTAATAATTGGTTTTGGACCAGGTATTGATTCGAATAATTGATTCGAAAAATCTTTCGGGAAGTGGTTATTGATTTTAGGAGCACTTGACCAATTTGCGGGACAATAATTTTTCCCCGAGGTGTTGTTCCCAATATATTCCGAATTGTATTCTTTAAATAGTCCTGCGTCAGTTATATATCCTTTCTTATTACCAATCTGTACATTTTTACCATGATTCGTATTGGAACCATATGATGTTTCTAAATACCCTCGTGTATTATCTAATATTTGTTTTTTAATTTGGTTATAGGTCTGCAATTCTCTCTGGAATTCAACGTCCATATCATGTAGTTGATTGATTTCGCGTTCGTTTATTTCATTTACTGGACCATTATCAAAACCTTCAATGACCGTTTTTTTATTACCATTACTCGATAATAGTCGAGGTACAGTATTTTTATCTTGATGATTGCCGCTTTCACCAAGACTTCTGTTCGCTCGATTAGATAAAAAACGGATACCTTGATCTTGTATATTATTTCCACCAGGTTTATTATATATTGATTTCATCTATATAATAAATAAATATATAATAAATAAATATTATTTCTTCAACTGTTTTGCTGTAATTACTAAAAGCATTGCCATTAAAATTCCAATTCCAATATAGGCACTTTGTTTTTGTGTCATGATTAAGCTGCTGCTTTCTTTTTTCCCATCCAATTTTTGATTTTGTTTTTCTAATAAAATTATCTTGCTTCTGTCAGCTTCAAGGTTTTGTGCGTAGGTTTGTAGTTTTTCAGTAATGGCCGTCTTTTGTTTTATCATAGATTGAGCAGAAGCATTATTGGGTATGGTCATGCGTTCCAACTCTTTTGTTCGGAGTATGAGCTCTGCATTTACTTTTTTCATTTCATGTAATAAAGCTACACCTTCCATCCCACCAAGTTGCGTCATTCCATACGGAGGATACCCAGTTGTTACGTTTGAATCTGATTTATTTTTAAAAGTACCTCCGATTTTGTTTCCCCAGCACGTGTTTTTTAAATTCGGGCTATTATATGCGTCATTAAAGTAAGTAATCTTACCATACGGTTTTTTGGTATTTAATGATGCGAATTTACACCCTTGATAATTATTAAAGTTTCCGATAAAATCCCAGTCGTCCGTAGATGTTTTATTGACATTTTCAAGACCAACTGTTGCATTTATATCTTTCTTGTCGCGCCATTTTTGATAGGGTGGTCTTAACGCAATTTCTATATTGTTATTTGGCTCGATTGTCCATAGAGTGCCTTCAATATCTTCATTTATCAGGTGTTTGGACGATGTATCAGACATGCTCATATTGGATATGACTTTGTTTGTCGGCGTCCACTCCTGTCCCCACTTATTTTTATCGCGCTCCCATAGCATGTTGTCGGATCCAATGACGCGCAATGCACGCTTCCCACTTGCATCCACTTTTTTTGCACTGCCAATCGGATCTTTTTCCCAGTGTCCTGAACCACATGTGCCAGCACAACGCCACAACATGTCATCCTTATCTGTCATATAAATATAGCTGTCATCGGCAGAAATGTCTTGTATTTCTTTGTCCGTGTCTATATTCACCCATTGATTATTAGAACATGGTTTTGTGCATTGAAACAAGCTATGTCCGATTCTTATACCATTTCCCAATGAAACGCCGTAATTGCCATTTCCACCACCAGTTGATACATTGATGTTGCTTTCGTATAAGGTATTATATGTCCCACTTTCAGATAATATTTCTATTTTTAGATAGGATAAATTCGGATATTTTACATGATCTGGTTTGAACGGATTTTCAAAATGAAATCCACTACGATTACGATTGTGTTTACTATTACCTACACCGAATACTATGTAATTAATTGCTGTGGTTGTTGAATTAAATGTCATAACACTTGTGTTTGGATTATTGTCGATTCCCACACTAAATGCTTGATTATGGACCATTTTATCATCTAATTTTATGGATATATTATTTAACACAGTTCTAACTGATTCATCATAAGTATCCTTTTCACCCGAACCTTTTAATGTTATCCTTAAATTAACACTAAATTGTCCTTTGCTTCCAATAATAGAGGTGGACTTATTGGTTGTAATCTCATCTAATTGTTTTTTACCCACCATCTTCCATTTCGACTTGTTCGTTTGAGTTCTAATATATATATTATCGTCCGTACCCACTCCGTAAATATGCTTTCTATCGCCCGCCATGGCTTTTACTTGTCCATCTGTTTTTTCCCATTTTCCATCTAAGCATGGTTTTTTACATGTATATACATCTCCCGATGAATTATATCCCCATACACTGGAATTACCAGTCGCGACTACATCTTCTAATTTTCCAGGAATAATGCTCCATTTAGCACTGACTACTTGTTTTTCAACTAATTTATTATATTTATCTTCTAAAGATAGATAATAACTTAGTCTATCATTGAATATATTTTGTGCCTCTTTATATTTTAATAGAGTTGGGTATTTTTTTGGATAATTTAAATAAGACATTCGGTATAATAAAAGTGGATATTTTATATTTAAACTTCAAGGGTGTAAATATAAATATCCTTGAATAATAGGAAAAAAAGTTTATATATTTGTGTTTTTTATTATCCTTTCTTCTCATTATCACCCACTACCTATCCCTCTCCCTCCTATCGTCTGCCCTATCTTGCCACACGTCTCTTATATCTTCTCCATTATCCATCAGGTAATACGAAGCTGGGTGTGGATCTACTGGTTCTTTACTACAAAAATCACGGCAATATGGACACACATTATTCTTTCTTATTATTTTATCCAAACATTCTTTACATGTTTGATGTTTATTTTCACAACCCGTTTCTACTATTTCTTTTTTATTTTCCATACAAATGGAGCAATATTGTAGACCCAAATCTTCATTACATACAGGACATTCTGTTATATCATCACTACAATCAGAACATAAATTGTGTTCTGATTTACAACCAGATATTGTAACCATGGCCATTTTTTCACAATGAGCACATTTTCTATAATGTTTGTAAATGTGCTTTACTTGTTTTTTTATTTCATATATTTTATATTGAATGTCATCCATTATTTGGTCATAAAAGTATTGTTCGCATAGCATTACTTCATATTCTTCATCTGCTTTACGAAATATTGGAACTAATGCTTTCCGTTTTTCTGCATTTTCAGGAGTAGGATTATGTATTAGCGATATTCTTTTTGCTCGTTGCCATTGCATATATGCTTCATCTCGTATGTTTTCTAATACTAATACTTTTGCTTGTATATCAGTGTAATATTTTGTGTTTACATACTTCACATATCTACAAAATTTGTTTTTAAGATTTTGCAATTTCGTTTTATTGAAAATTGTATTAATATCTACATCATAATACAATTTTTGAATACGATTATCTTGATCATCGGGGAAAACAATTCGTTTTTGTTCCATGTTATCTTACCTTTGAAAGTTAAAATTTAAATTAATATTTAATTATTATACTATATTAATAATAATAATTAAAGGTCTCAATTTTATTTTATGTACAATTGCTCCCATCTTCATTACATGGACTATTCATTTCTGTCCATTCACCCGGTATCGCCCATGCACACGATCTTTCTATACCTAACTGATTATCTCCTAATACCAATCGCATAAATCCCATTTCACCCCAATAGGAACCCCACGAGTTTCGAATTATCCAATATTGTTTATCTATTTTTTTATCATATCCCCATCCGACAATACTTATTATATGATTGATTGTTTTCTTTGCATTAGGCACGTCTAATACTCCTCCATGATAGTCATCTATCTCTGCTGCATTAATTCCACAAGCTATGGGTCCATTCTCTATGATTTCACTTTTCATATTATCCGCACCTCTCACAGCACCATATTTCGAGATTGTTGCATTTGGATAGGTATTTATTGATACACATTTACCTCCGTGATTGCTAAATGTATCACATGTTCGACATATATTGATGGGTTCGCATATGAAATTATTTGTGTTTGCACATGCCGTTTCCTTTGAATCACTACTACATGCTTGATATACCATACAATCTTCAAAAGGAATATTTCCATAATCGTGAATTGCTTTATATGCGGCTAAATGATCTCCACCCATACAAGACCCTCCAAATTGACAATTCAGTAAGAATTGGATTGATAAATTTATATCTGGAAATGTCGCTTTTCTCATGATTTTTATTCTATCTGATAATGCTGATACACTACCATGTGCCCAACACGAACCACAATAAACAGGTATATGCTGATTTAAATTCTTTGTTAAATAATTTATTCCATTTTGCTCCTGCCAAGTAAATTCATCTGGGAGAGTTGACGTTGACGTTGACGTTTTTAATACATTTTCACTTACATAGTCTGTAGTATTTAATTGTGGAACATATTCGTTCATTCTTCCTCCAACCATTGTTGTTAATGAGATAAATAGTAATGTTAGCGTTCTTAACATTAATTTTATATATCAAAATATATTAATTTTTATTACATTTTGATATATTATATATATATAAATGGGCCACTAACTTGGTTCAATTATGGTAAAGTTAGACACATATAGCGTGAAAAACACTCCATCGAACGTGTAAAAAAATTACCTGGGAGGAATCCGCGTCGAAAAAAAATATATATCGGCTGCGCTTTTTCTTATGTTATGATTGATTCTCTATTTTGAATAAGACAGTTTATGTCTACACATCGGGCAAGCCACAATCATTCGTCCAGTTGGTTCTCTATGAAACCGAATTTCGTGGTATTCGACCTTGCTATTTGCCTTTATATGCATTTCCCAACAACCACCACAGAAGGTATGTCCACATTGAGTTCGAATATTATTATCAAATAATGCGGCTGGCAAAGGTGTCTTGGTCGAAATCTTGTCCCAGTCCAGTCTTACTGGATTCCACCGGGGAGTAGACATACAATCCATACAAATAGGACAATCATCGTTTTCCGGTTTTTCGTGATTGTAATTGACGCGAACTACTGTGTATATTCTCCATCGGCTGGTCAAATCTTTTATCATGCGAGATTTTGTGAGGGTTGTTGGGATGGGAGAGTATAAATAATCAACCAGACATGGTCTATCAAAATAATCACTCATATGTTGTTTCATTTTGCGCTTATTTGGTATTTTTTGGGAAACCTCGTATTTTGACGCGATAAATCTCAATTCGTTTATTGGAAACGACTTGAAATCAGGTAATGCGTCGTCTAACATGAAGTTATTTCCTATCTCAGTGAGAATTTTTCTGCGACCCTTCATGTTGCTATTGCAGTTAGATGCTACATGTGATAGACAATTACAATATATGCATCTATTCACCGATTGGTTAGATTTACATGACATCTCTTTGCTTTTCTTTGCTATGCTTTTCTATTGGATATTTAAATAACGTACACTATATAAATGAATCATTTTTTTCCATGGTCTCAATATTTACGACTTACTGGAAAAAAAAATTGACACATGGATATATGATCAAGTAATATGCGGGCTACTAACTTGGCTCAAGTATGGTAAAGTTAGACACAGATAGCGTGAAAAGCACTTCCCTCGAAAGTGTATAAATGGAATGATTTACAAATATAGATATATTTGATAGTGCCGGTATAATTTAACACGCACGATACGCCTGTTTATCGGTCAAGCAAACTAATTGTTAGTTGATACTATTATGTATCAGCGCGCAAGCTATCAAATACTCCCCTAATTTTGTAAAAAATTCCTGGACGAAACCACCAAAAATCGTCCCGTTCCCTCTGTGTAATATGAAAATCAATTGAAGTCTGTTGTATCAGTTAAACACATATTTCCTTAATCGGCCGTATGTGGTAATTTGTTGGAATGGTGGAATAGGCCCCCACCAATGAAAATGAGTTTGACGTGGTATTATCTGTAACTGGACACACCAACGCGTGTGATTTAGTTGCTTGGATGGAATTTGGTCGGATGTGATGCTATGATTTTAGTTTAGAATTGCACTACAATTATTAATATTAATACTACGGAAACGGTTAGATATATATTCCTATGAGAATATCTCCTGTCGTTATGTTTCCCAGTTGAAACCATTATACTATAATAGGAATCGGCGAAATCCGTGTCGAAAACGGAAAGCAATCCGAGGGACGCCCTGTTTTTTTTATTAATAAAATTGACACCTTATTGTTTTTATTAATAAAATCCATATTAGGAATTAAAGAAAACATGGAAGGTACCAGTTTACTTGTTATGGTAGGATTAATCGTTTTATTTATGGCTCGTGCTATTTTTACACCAAGTGGTCGTGTATCGCCTCGTTAATAATGCCTAAAAAAAATGATAGATATCGTTCTAACATCTAATTAGCAACAACGCAACAACGCAACAACGTATCATGACATCTTTCAGTAAGAAAACGGTTTCATTTGAGGAGTGTATAACAATTCGACATTATGAATATGATCGAGACGAAGAGTATAAATCAAAACGGGGTACCGATTGGCAGCGAACAACGGATTTAATCTGTAGGGAATTTAAAGTACCGATAGAAAAAGGTGGTTGTGGTGGGGACTGGAATGTTCTGCAAAGTAAGTTGGACGAATTAGAAGAGCCCTATTGGTATTTGATTGGGCAATTCTGGAAAAAATTACATCCATCTCTAATACGGATAGAAGAAGATGTGGATGACATTGCATAATGTCGTAAACTTTTAAGAAAAAAATAAAAATAATAAAAAAAGGAAAAAAATAAGATGTATATATATATCTTATTTTTTCTTGTAATATATGATATTATCACGTTGAGATTATCACGTTAAGATTATCATGTTAAGATTCTGGTATATATAATAGCTTCCAATTAGAATTATTACCATACTAATCATTAATGATCGAGTCGATATGTATTGCGTTTTCATCATATTTAATGTAATTAATATTGCGAGTATGGCAATAATGAACATAATCATATACTTGTATAAATTAGAGGTCATATTGAGTTCACTGTTTTCTTTCTCCCCACTAATAGTTATCAACGTGTTCCTTTCACGCTGTAATTGCAATCTATCATTATCCAGGTTTACCACATAAATATCCAATTGCTTCTTTTGATCGTTAATCAGATTACGCATCACTTCGTCTTTTATTTTCATTTTTTCAATCTCTTGTGATATTTTTTGCGCCAAACTGATGAGTTTTTTGTTAAGTTTTTGGAGTCGTACCCAGACAATTGGATTAATATCCATACTATCACATACTGTCGTATTGGTCATCGGCGAATCCTCAGGTATTAACTTGTAATTTTCGTCGCTTATGCTAATTGTATTTTTTGAGCATGATTTCGATTTTTTATCCCATACGTCTTCTGGATAAACGTGTTTGTATCCCTTGATATCTACCCATGCAGCTTCTCCCGTTTCTTGGTTGCGAATATTTTTCCCGGCAATACGACATGGCTGACCAGGAACCATGTCTGGGCCTTTGCGAAACAATGACGAAGATGCACTCATGACTGTTTTTGGGCAAGACTTGCTGTTTTTATTCCATGCGTCGGTTGAGTATTTATGCGTTATACCATAATTGTTGACATAATAATAATTTCCGTCTTCTTCACTTATAGCATTACCTAAATATTTCTTGGATTGCTGGAGGGTCTGCGTTTTCTTTAAACGGTCTTCATTCATTTCTTTATAGGTTTTGTTATATTCAGCAAGTGTTTTGTGAAACTGTTTTTCATAATTGTCCAATTTTGGGTTTTTGCTTGATTGAACACTTTCGTTTTTATTCATTGATTCCATATTTTCCATTATAGATTCAACTTGAGAATGAGAAGGCAATTGCAACTTGTTAAAAAAGAAATTACTTGTGTATATATTTTGATTTTCCAAAAATTGTTTCCCCTGATTTACCAAATATTCATGTTCATTGGTGTTCAACATTTTCTATATATCATAATAGTAGAAAATGTTATTATGTTTTCCTAAAAGTGGTGTAAGTTAGTCCAGATGCCATAAAAATACCCATAATAAGAGCAATTATTTCGTAATAAATCATACTATATAATTGCTTTTCTTCCTCATAAAGTCCTTCTGATGAATTTACAATCGGTTTTAAGTAGGAGGATTTCTTTTTTAATTTGTCGACACTTGTTCGATAGTCCTCAATGTTTTTTGACTGTGTTCGTATTCTCGTATTCATTTGTATTACAAGTTTTTCAAGATGGTTCTTTTGTAAGAACATGTCTTTTTCCAACGTCTTGTATTCGTCTTCGGTATGAAGAAGTTTATCACTATATTCAATTATATCCGGATGCGATTTTGCTATTTTATACTCGTTTACAAAATCTTCTAAAACAGAAAAAAATCTTTTATTTAAAGACATATTTTTTACCCCTTCTTGTTTTACACTATCCATACTTACTATTTACGGAGAACAAAATCTGTAATAAATTGATTGAATTGCCGTTTTACTTGTTCTAATAACTTTACAAACTTCGGTTGGACGTAGTCCTATAGATAATGCGACTGGATCAAAGCGTGAAATATCCGGCATTTCACTCGTGTTCATAATATTGAACTTTTTCATCATATCTTCGGTTTCTTGTTTTGTCAAGATTGTATGTGGGGGCACAAAATCATGTTTGAGTAAATTAAATTGTAGCTTGGGCATTCCATGAATAACGATGAAAATATTTTGCTCTTCCCATACATGCTTTAAATATTTAATAAGTGTGTCGTTGGGCTGCGTTTTCATGACGATGACAAGCATGTCATTTTTGGATAATATCTGTTCTACATTGTATATTTTTTCAATATAATCGTTTACATTTTCTTTGCGAAGTGTTTTTTCAATATGAAAAATGACGTGTGTCTTTTTTGCGTCTTTTGCAGCAAGAGTCATATCTAATTGTTTATTGATAAACATTGCATTGATTTCTTCAATGCTAAACTCATTATAATCATTGGTATCGTATCCTTGATATTCCAATTGTTCGAGTAAATTGGTGCGCGATTTTGAAATAAGACTTATTGTCTGGCTTGAAATCTCTGACATGACTAATTAATATATGGTATTATTATTTTAAATAGCTTTCCTCAATTTTTAATTATAATCTTTTTAGTATTTCCGTCTGGTGCGATTTCATCTACTTCAATATCTACCTCTGTGTCATCTTTTACATTGAAAATTGATTCTGATTCAATATTTTTTGCGATAGTATTGACTTCTTCGTCGCTAAATGGAGTTCCAGTGGAAGAAGATCGTTTAGAACTTTCTGGTGGTGGGGGTGGAGGTATAGAACCATCTGATGATGGACTTGGACTTTCTATACCATATGCATGATTAAACTCTTGCATAGTCATTGTTCTTCCCAATGCTACTGAATAAGGAGGACTAATTGGGTCATATACATTACTACTTGGTGCATAAGCAGGACTGCCGGGTGCATAAGCAGGACTGTAGGGTGCATAAGCAGGACTGCCGGGTGCATAAGCAGGGCTGCCAGGTGGATAATCCGGACTGCCAGGTGGATAAGGGGTACCGTCTGGTTGATAATCCGGACTGTCTGGTCGATAAGGTGGAGTGCCTGGAGGAGGATAATTGGGACTGCCTGGAGGAGGATAATCAGGACTGCCAGGTGGAGGATAATCAGGACTGCCTGGAGGAGGATAATCAGGACTGGTACTTTCATCTGGAGTATAATACATTGATCTACCATCTACTTGACCTGGAGTTCCAGGAGCAAAGGGGGGACTATATGGCAATTCATACCCAATTTTATCCATTCGTATTTTTTCAAGAACATATTTCAGATTATTCGGTACTTGATTTTCTTTCAATGCATCAATGACGATTACCGCATTAATCGGGGAACCATCATCATATGTTGGTGATTCCCATGTAGTTGGATATCTATACGGTTTAGAATAGCCCTTGTTATCTTCCTTACTCCAAGTCTCCACTGGATCTCCATTTGCGTCCAATATTATAGAAATATACTTTTCGGTTCCGTCTGCATCAAATCCTTCTTGTTGCCAAGCAAAGGCATCAGGATCAATCGTAGATTCTTCTATTATATCAGGTATAATAGCCGCCTCTTGTTTGTTTTTACCTATTTCTCGATCAGGTATATAAGGCATATTGGTATCGCTCTTACGTATTTCAGCGGTTGAACTTCGAATAAGTTCGGTCAATCCAGCGTTTACATCTTCTATATTATCTAATCCAGCCAATTTATTCGCATTTGATGAAAAGTTCATGGAGGTAATCTGATCAATATTGTCTTCAGTAATCAATCGCATCTGAACATTCATCACTTGTAGCTCTTGTATCAATAGCTTAAATGAATAAGGTATTCTCAAAACACTGAATGAACGCCCAAAACGCGTTATCTTTTCAATATTCATTGTATTCGAAAGATTTCCCGTAAATTTCAAGGGTCCGTCTGCCATTGGACTCATAAATAGATTATTTGCCTCATTGTATATAGCAATTGTCCCGGTGATATTACATACAGCCATAAAATATTCATCCCCGCGAACAAGCATAGATTCATTCAAGAATCCGGCTGCTCCATGTGCTATAATACCATCACGTTCCATCTCTCCTATACGTAAACCTCCATCATTCGCTCGACCACCAACCGTCTGTCGTGTAAGCATTGTTCGAGGTCCTTGCGCACGATAATTGATTTTATCCTTTACCATATGTTTCAATCGCATATAATATGTGGGTCCCATAAACAACTCGCAACTTAATTGCTCTCCGCTTGAACCATTATATAAGATCTGATTGCCACTATCGTGAAACCCATTTTGAACCAATATTTTTCCAAATTCTTTATGTTTAGGGCCCTTATTTTCAAATGCTGTGCATGATCCAAAACCTCCCGTCATGACGCATGCTTTTCCCATTACGGTTTCAATTAATTGTCCAATTGTCATACGCGATGGTAAAGCATGTGGATTAATGATAATATCGGGTTTAATACCGTCTTCTGTGAAAGGCATATCCTCTTCTGGAATTAAAATACCAACTGTACCTTTCTGTCCACATCGTGAACAAAACTTGTCTCCAATCGCCGGCATGCGCTCTTCGCGAATGCGAACTTTGGCTAAACGAAACCCCTCTTCTTCTTCCGTAATAAATGTTTTGTCTACATAACCAAGTTGACCTTTTTTAGGAAATATAGATGCATCAATTGACACGTCAGGATTCTCTAAATTCGTTTTTGATTTACCAATTACCACCGTTTTGTCGTCTATTTCCGAATTCATTTCAATCATACCATATTCATCCAGGCGACTATAATCATATCCAGGCTTGATACCCACAACATTTTCATTTTCAATATTGACAAAATGGGAATCAATAACGGAAGCACCTACTCTTGAACTTTCTTCGCGACTTTCATACATATTGTAATAGGTCGTTCTGAATAAACCTCGTTTTACGGAACCTTCGTTAAATAAGATTGAATCTTCCACATTATAACTTCCATAAACACCGATTGCCACAATACAATTTTCTCCATATGGATGCTGTTCATGATTGATATATTCCATATAGCGACTCTTTACCAATGGAACTTGTCCGTAATTCAATACGACTCCCATTTTATCTATACGAGATAGGTAATTGGAATGATATAGAGATACGGCTTGTTTTGCTTGACCACATGCAAATAAATCACGAGGTAATTGATTGTTTTCGGGAAATACAATCTGATTACCCATGACTCCAAGCAATAATGATGGGTGAATTTCCAGATTGGTATATCTCGGGTTTTTTTCCAATAATTCTTCTTTTGAAGCTATTAATAAATTTTCTTCCTCTGATGTATCTATATAGTCGACTATAGCACCCGTTCCTTCTAACTTTTGAAAGTCATCTGTGCTATATAAATCTTTTAAAGAATATAACTTGTTTTTACCATAATCTCTCTTTGATGCAAATCCGGTGATGAGATTGTTCCAAGTGAATGCTCCACTCATAATCTTTTCCATAATAGCAGGCTTGTCATAACTGGGTTTTTTATTTTCATCTATAAAATACACGGGTCTACAAAGACGCCCTCCATCTGTAAAAATCTGTATTTCATTCGTATTTATTGTCCAAGAAATACTCGTCATTACAGGAATTAACGCATGTCTTCTATTCTTCTTTAAAAAACGAACACTTTCAACTGGACTTTCGATAATACCAATCCATGTCCCATTGACAAAAAGCTTACAGGCTCCATGTATATACGATGGTTGGCATTCTTCCAATTTCATATATGGAAGATTATTGTCTAACCAGTCAATCATGGGAAACTTGGAATATCCGCTTGTAATATGTGTTGAAATGGCCATGTGTTTATGAAATCCAACATTTCCTCCATCCGGTGTATCAACTGGATCAATTAGACCCCATTGTGAACCATGTAAAAGACGAGGTTTCACCACTTTTGCACTATCTGGCATGGGCAAGTTAATTTTTCTCAAGTGGGATAAAAACGAATTATATGAAAGACGATTTAAATCCTGCACGGCGCCCAATTTTTTGGTGTGTTCAGTTGAACCCCAGTTCCCTTTGAAAGCCTTTTTAAATCCGGCTTCAGTAATGCGTTCTTTAAAATAGTCGCCATAACGATCTTGGATTAATCCGACGAAATTCTCTCTATAAATCGCGGTTTTATACTTGTATTGCTTGTCTATTTCTAATCGCACATGCTGCAGTTGCATCTTATAATATTCTTTGAATAAATCACCGATTAAAATACCCGGAACATCAACACGTTTAAACCGGAAACTATCGCGATCAGTTGGCTTCTCAATACCCATCTTAACCATTAATAATTTCTTTACAATATATCCGAGAAACATGGCTTTTTGATGATAATTTAATTCACCTACCTGAGGCATGAAATAATTCATTAATATATCTTGCACGTGAAAAACGGTTTTTCCTTTGACCAATTCTTTCATAAAATTAAGTGCTTCGCGTTGTGTAAATATAACGCCGGCATCATGAATGCTTGGTATAAACATGTCAACCATTTCCTTTTCTTTATTCAGATCATGTAAACAATACTCGATAATTTTTTTATCGGATTCAATGCCAAGTGCACGCATAACAATAAATAGAGGTACCGGATTACGAACATTTGGAATAGTGACTACAATTTGGTTATTTGTGAACGTAGTGGTTGGGGTCACTATTTTTACAGCAATGGTTCTTGCTGGTTTTGACGAATCTTCTGATACCGTTTTAATTTCAGCAGAATGACTATACTTGTCATCTTCAATTGTGCGAAGATAAAGCATATTATTGGCGAACTTTTCTTGAGAAATAATTACCTTTTCTTTTCCGTCAATGATAAAATATCCTCCAAAATCGTTTTTACATTCACCCATGTTATATTTGGCTGCCTGAGAAAGTCCGCTTAAAATACAAAATTCCGATTGAAGCATAATTGGAAATGTACCCATGTATATTTTGTCCAATGTAATAGAATGTGTTTTGACCTCACCACTATCTAATGTTATTTCGAACTCTACTTCAACATCTACGTGAATTGTCATGCCATATGTCATATTGCGCATTCTGGCTTCATTTGGATACATATAATGCTGTCGGTCTTCGTCATAAATCATCGGTTTTCCATAATAAATCTTATCAGCGTCTTTTCCACCCATGTATAAAAAACATTTTCGCCTAAAATCTCGTGTTTTTTCGTCTTGTTCTTTTTGCAATTTTATGGGATTCATTTCTTTCATCGTTTTTCGAAGTCCATTATTATAGAAATCGTTGAAAGAGTCGATGTGATGTCGCACTAAAATCTGGGAATCGTCTTTGAAAAATGTATCTATAATTTTCCATGGTAATTCATCCTTGTCCATATTGGTTTCTACTATAACAGGAGTATATTTTTTTAAATACCATATAACATACTATATTATATGGGATTTCAAGTATATGATTAATACAATTGTTTCTCAATTCTTCCTAATAAAAACATTCCTATGAAAACAAAAAACAACATAAATGGGAAAAGCACCAAGAACCATGAGATATTCTTATAACCTTTTCGGCATATGAAATTGAGGATCCATGTCCATAAAAATACATAAATTAACTTTCCTAAAAATACCAATCCTACGTTTCCACAATCACATGAATAAGAGCCTAACTTGTATGTTCCGTTTCCAGACATGTTCTGTAAAAGCATGAGTATGATTGAAACGATAGATATTCCAAAATATACGATTGCGGGAGTACAAAAATTCGACACATCAAGATTCTTTACCATTTTATAATATCATGATATAAAAAACTTTTATTCAAAGTTTTGCGATCGATTCAAAGTTTTGCGATCGATTCAGAGTTTTCTCTATATATTTTTTCTACATTCACCGGATCTGAAACAATAACCTTTACATCTCTATTAATATATGGTTGATCCGTAGGCATAACACCGACTGGTTGTGAAACTCCGCGAACACCATCCATTTTCGCCTCGACACCTTTTACTAAATATCTTCCGAAATTTTTAATGTCTTGAAAAAAAAGACCACCTTTCTGTTTTTTATTTTTTCCTCTACTGTTTCTTATTTTTACAGATTTACCAGGAGAGTTATAATTATATCCTCCGATTAATTTTAGTTTTTCCGGCGATACTGGTATGGATGAATTTCCAGTCTTATCGCCATACGTTGAATGCGGTAAATTTACTCCACCCACTGGAACGCCATATGGGCTGACTGGCAAGTGATTCGATTGCGTAATACTATTTTTATTGCCTTTTACCCCAGGCCAAGTATTTAACTTGGAACCAACCCAACCATACCCCAACTTGTCTAAGCCAATAGATCCTCCACTTTTTCCGCAGCGTGTTTTGTTCTTTCGTAAACCCCGTCCATTCGATCTTGAACCCCGTCTATTCGATCTTGAATCCCGTCTATTCGATCTTGAGCCACTTTTCTTCGATCTTGAACCACATTTCTTTGATCTTGAACCACATTTCTTTGATCTTGAACCCCGTCTATTCGATCTTGAACCACCTTTCTTCGATTTTAAAGAGACACATTTCTTTGTTTTTCGTAAAATTTTCATTATAAATATATAATATGCAAAGATATTTATTCAATATCTACATGAGTTAATAAATGTCTGCGACAACACATCTTTGTTAATCCCAACTTGTCTAAAACTTCTCCTTCAGGAGTTTTATCAATAAATTCCTTTGTTAAATAAACAACCTTGTTCACATCCATATCTCTACTTTCCTTGATCTTTCGCACTTGCGATAAATAATAATTGTATTTATCTGCCAAAACCTTTCCACATGTGAAGCACTTGACTGGAATAATCATATTATATATAGTATAATGTCATTATTTTAAATCTTTATAACTTTCATTTTTATTTTTAAATGTAAAAATATCGTATTATATTTGGAAACAGGATATATATATATTTATTTGCACGATTTACCATAACATTTCTTTTTATAAAAATAATAATCTATGTCATTCGTTTTTCCATCTTCATTAAACCGAAATGTTGGTCCATGTTCGTTTCCAGCTAAACATTTTTCATCACCATTCATTTTGGCATATACACAACAGTCAGCCGATAGGCAATTCTTTTTGGTAAGATCACCACATTGTTTATTCAATTCACCACTTTTTCCTTTATACGCATCGCAAAATGCATTTGCATAACCCTCTACAACTACCACTTTGTCTAAATGTACATTCTCCACTGGCGTAAGATCGAATCCAACCATTTTTAAAAAGAATATTAGACCTAACATGGCTGCAGCCACAATAAGCATTCCTATAAATTTTCCAGTTGCTTCTTTTGCTCCCATGATTCAAGTATATTATACTATAGTTATATTTTTTCCAATACGTGATTTCCATTTGTTGTCTTACGTTTCACGTGCTGAACATTATCTCCACTATGAATACTATGATGACATGAAGTACATAGCGACATTAGATTTCCTAAATGATTTTTATGAGATGTGCCGAGAAATCCTTTACTATTAGCCTTTCGCTGATGTTGCAAGTGGTGCACATGTTCCGCTTTATTATCACGGCACATTTCACACATGCTGACTATTTTTTGCGAATTATATTGCGATGTCGATGCATTTAATAAATTATTACTCGCACTTGATGAATCGTATTTATTCCGGAGTGAAATTGCATTTTGCAAAAAATCTTCTGGTAGATTTAATGATTTACACACTTCTAATCCATACATACTCTCACCTGGTCCATCACGTAGTTTTCTATCGTAAATAAGCGCATTCGTTGCACCGTCGTAAATAACTGAAAGATGTTTTAAGTGAACCCGAACGAGCTCTTTTACTTCATCATAATTCGCAATTTCATGTAAATGTGTCGCGAAAATGAACGACGCTTTTCTATTATATAACCACTGCAATCCCGCAACAAAAATGCTTTTCGCGGAATCAATTTCTGTTCCCGAACATAATTCATCTCCCAAAATAAGACTGTTTTGATCGGCCATTTTCAATATAGTGCGCAGTTCTATCATTTCTACCGCAAATGTGGAAAGTCCCTTTAAAATATTGTCATTTCCCAATATACGTGTCATTATATTTTTATAAGGTTTAAATTTCATACTTGATGATGGTGCGAATAGTCCGGCCTGAGCCATAATAATCGCAATACCGATACTTTTGATATAACTCGTCTTTCCGACCGCATTGGTCCCATAAAGTAAGATTCCCATCGGGCCATCCTTATTATTCAATTCTAAATCATTCGCTACATATAACTCGTCTTGTTGCAAAGATTGGATGAGTGGATGATATACGTCGGTCGCATGTACATAAGATACTTCGGCTTCACAGTCAATGATTGGGCGACACAAAGAAAACTTCTGATTCATATAAGAGAGATTTTGCCAATTATCAATGCACCCCACAATATGGATAACTGTTTCGAATTCAGTCTGATATTCTTTCAACGTGCATAAAATTCTTTTGTATACAATTTCTTGACGTTGTTGAATGCTTTTTTTACATGAGCAGATTTTATTACATAATCCGTCAATTATTTTGCTTGAAAGCGCCGAATTAGCAGTAGTAGCATTTATAAGTTCCAGTTCTTTGTATATACCACTTGTATCAGACGGCATATTCAATGCATTTTTCAAAAGTGTTCCTCTGCGTTTTGTTATATGTAGACTGATGCGACCCTTTTCAGTTTCATGAATTTTGATATAATCACTTGTTTTATTATTCTTATCGACCATTTTGATAACCCCATTATAAATGGCAATTATATTTTGCAATTCGTTTTCTGCCACAAGCAATTCCGCACTCATGCTATCCAATTCAGCATCTTGTTCTTTTTGTATAAAAATGGTGATATAATCAATTGATCCACTCATATTATCACAAATGTCCAATTGAAATGTATCCTTGAGAAATTTCTCAACCGTTTCGCATTGGTTTATTGCGTCGCCCCGATCAATATAATCATACAGCATTTTATGATTTTCTTTTATTTCGTGAAATAATTCCCGGATTATCATAAAATTGGAAACAATAATGGGTATTGATTGAGGTAAAACCTTCTCGGAAATAATAACTCGATACAATTTTTCGAGGTCTTTTAATTCACTCATTGTTTTACGCCATTTATGACATTTCTCTCTATGATCATTAATATAAGTACCAATTTCATATTCCTTCAACAAGTACACTTCGTCAAAACTTGGATTTAATAGATTGCGCTTGAATCGGCGCTTTCCAATTGCGCTTATATTATTATCCAAAAGATTGAGTATACACCCATATTTACCCGTATGATGTTTCGGAAGGATATTAAGTTGCTCCAAGCTGTGATTCGCCAATACCACGCGAGAACTGTGATTTTCGAAAAAGGGCTCTTTTAACTTCTCCGCCAAGTATGGACTGTGTTCAGCGACGAACTGAAGAATGTATGTTAGACTTGACATTGCGTAGACTGAATCATTATATGAAGTATAGAGAGATTGAGAAATAATAGGTGAGAAAAAAGAAGACAATATTTCTTGTTGAAAATTCTGCAAAAAACAATATCTTGCCAATTTATTTTGGGGAGAATCCTCGCTCATATAAGCAATTTTATGGATGGTTTTTGGTGTAATACCCGCATATGATACTATGTCGTCTATTTTTTTATTATCCATATTCGATATCATGATTACTTCCGATGGATTATAAATAGAATGGAATCTCTCAATCTCATCATAGGTTGTTGGACTATGGTCATTTTCTACAACATGTTCAAAGAGAGATGTGCGACCGGTAATAATATCAATGTTCGACATGCCGAATATCTTCTTATTTAGAAATCGGGTAGTCTTTTCCTCGACCCATATACACATTATATTATTCGTTATTTGATTATCATCTTCTTGAATATATGTACCCGGTGAATAAATCCCCTGTAATCGGCGCAATTTAGTACCATCTGTTGCGGTATCATATTCTTCGTATACAACGGTGGTAATACCATTATCCTGTATTTTGCGCACATATCGGTCTATTTCGTAATCGCGAAATCCTGCCATAATATGACCTGGCGATTTATAAGCACGTTTTAAATCGGTTATACCGCAATACTCAATGATATTACTGCCATGAATGGTACCGTCGTCGTCTTTTTTTGCATACACTTCGAAAAATGCTCCACATTGCATCAATACAAGTGTGCGAGCTCCATATTTCGATTTATAGTCATTTGTTAATTCAAAGTATTGTTTAAGAAATGACATGGTAATAGGTTTAGTATAATATATATTCGCGAATACCTTTAACCGTTTTATATATACAATATTGAAATATACAATATTGAAATTTACAATATTGAAATTTACAATATTGAAATTTACTGTAAATTAAAATGCTTTCATAGTATAATATGAAGTTGTTATTTATAGGTGATTTACAATTTGGTAGAAGAAATAAAACTTGCAATTTTGAATTGCCGAATGACATTGTCGAGTTATTTAACCAAAGTGATGCCTTATTTTTTAATTTGGAAACGGTACTATTAAGCGAACAGTTTGAAATAGATAAGCATAAATTAGATAACAAGGATATTTCTATATATACAATTGGTGAGGATCATGTAAAATACTTGAAAGAAAAGATTCATAAACCAATATTCGTTTCTACTATAAATAATCATACATTTGATTACAATATTGAAGGCTACAATAATACCTTACATATATTAGATAAATATAACTACAAGTTTACAGTTAGGAAGACATATTATATCGATGACAATTTTATATATGTAAACGCGACAGATCATTGGACGATAAAAAAGAATAATGTTAAAAATTATCCCGAAAATACAAAATTATGGCGTGATAATTGTTTATTAATAGATTCATATGAACAAGAAAAATATACATGTAATTTAATTCAGTATTTACAAAAAATCAAAGGGAAAAGGAAATTGATTATGTCTATTCATTGGGGAAAAAACTTTCAATCAGACTATAACACAGGAACAACTTATTTGCAATCCAGGTATGAGATCTTTTTTAAAAAATTATGCGACCTGGGCACTGACGTTGTTTTCGGACACGGCGCACATCATATTATAAATAAACCTTATGAAATGTATAATAATAAATTAATCATTTATGGATTGGGTGATTATATGGGAGATTTTAAATATGTAAATGAATATAATACAGATAAAAACATGATGGTTTTATTTGATACGAATTCCCATTCGGCGGATAATATATTATTGGGTGGTAATTATACGTCTTATAAAAACAACGACGAAGAAAAATGTAAACAATCATATATAATATAACAAGTTTTTATGGGTAATTGTTATATTAATAAGTAGTTATGCAAGCTTCTGCGAGTAAACCACATTCGCGGTTAAAACAGGATCAGGGACACCTGGTATTATCATCTTTGTATATACTGATGCAGATAAATTGTAATAGGTTCCTGTACTACCAGGACTTGAGCTTGTAGTTGCACAAACGCCAATTGTAGGTTGACCTATACTCATCTCAAACCCTATATCTTCCCCGCCAAGTTTTACCGTCGCTTCAATATCCAACTTTTCGTCAGTAAGAAGTATGCAACCTCCACACGCAAAGGTGGTTTTTGTGGGTTCTAACGCATTTCGACAATATAAAGCAGTTGGATTTTTAACATCTATTGTTAATTCGACTGAATATGAGACGGTTGCTAAATTAGAAGCGGTTTCCTCGTATAGTATCTTACCTTTAAAATACATGTTTGTTAGGATAATTTTTTGTTCATAAGTATAAGATATAGTGCCAGTCAATATGTCAGCTAATTCTTTGGTAATGTTTATTATTTCGTAATCAAAATGTAATTTTACGCTGTTTGTAAACTCAATTCCTACTTGAGCACACAAATCATCTGTACATACTTTTGGTGAGCAATTTGGAATAAAATCTGTAGTGCAAAATCCTGGAGTACATACTGCTGGAATACATGTTTTACACCCCCCCCATAATCCACCACATGGATCTGTACATACTTTTGGTGTACAATATTCATCCACACACACTTCTTCGTAGCACGTTTCCGGTATGCAACCAGCAGCAGGAAAGCAGCCAGCATTAAACCCCTCTTTGTAACCAATCTTGTACGTTTCTTCAACTGTAGTCTTGTCAACGATCGAGTTTTCGGTTTCTTTGTCATATGAAATATTAGACTGTGCGCTATCATTTATTTTTGATCCTGTGGCACACGTACAGTGAATATTGTCCGATTCCGAAAACGTGTTATTGCTACTATCATCATTTTCTGGTTGTTCATTATTTGCATTTGCATATATAGTAAACGTTGGAAATGGAGAAGGCTTATCGCCGTGGACAAAACTAACTGGATAATCTTTATTATCATCATATGTCCTCATAACACGACAGCCCCACCAGCCACAATTACTGGTTTTGGTGTAGTAAGAATCGCCAGCAATACTAATTACATCAGTATATAAAACTGGGTCAGTTTCTCCCTTGGATGGTATATCATCAACTAATTCTGGCTTAATATTAAAAGTGCAATTATAATCCGAATTGTCTTTGGTAGCTTTAAGAACAGCGTCTTTATCAAAAAAATATAGTGGTCGATTATCTTTCTTATCACTATAATAACCTATTTCATCGGGATATCCATAAATACATATATGTAATTGAGCGTTATATAGTATTTCTTCGCCATTTTCTATATCACTTGCACTTATAAACATACATAAAAAGTCATTCTTCTTAGAAGTGAAAGATAATTGTTTAGTAGAGCCATCTATATATTGACTTGGTGGCTTCTTATCAGTTTTTATTTCCAGAAAATCTCCATAAATAGACGTTAGTGTAAATGGATCTCCGTAATGTAATGTCATCGTATTATATACTTAGTAAATATATTTATTTTACAATGAGCATAGTCAGATCTTTTATTAAAATTTCATCAGTACGCAATATTTCTAATATAAATTTTGATTGTTTACTTTCTTGATTATCATTATACTTACAATTAAATGACAATTTTACCCTATCAAATATACTAACTGGTTTAATCCAAGTTACTGAAGAGAAAACAGATTCATCATATTTAATATTTATTCTTTCAATGTTTCCATAGTAATTTTCAATACTATAAATCGTGTTATCGTTTTTTGTCGTTTTGTCGGCTATTATCTTCATTGTAGAAAGCGAACAAGATGTAATATTTTTTAAAATTTCATGTCTGACGTCTGGACTACTCTTAAAAAAATTCTCTAATTGTTGTGTGTTTGGCATTTATTTTAATATACATATATATTATATTATAGTTATGATGTCCATTAATATAAGATTGTTTTCTAAGATATTAAAGTTATTTTCTGATGGAGATACATATTTACAGATAGTTGATCCATCAGAAAATAATACAATTAAAAATTGTGGCAACGAATATGATGATAAAACAACCAAAATGATCCTAAAACACTTTAGTAAAGAAAGAGACGTATTTATAAATTTCGTAGAGGATGATAATTTAATGGAGAGTTTAACATATTGTTGGGACAATAAATTAGATGCGTGCGTTTTAATGGAAAATACAAATGGTAAATTAGTACTCCGTTTCCCATCTAAACAATTTATTAGCAAAGAACTATTTCTAAAAAAAATATATCAATCATCCATAGTATTTATGGTTTTAGAAACTACTTCAAATAAGTTTGTATTACCAGGTTCATTAACAGAGTACAGTACATATACTGATTCTGAATTATTATTGTTTTATAAACTTAAAAATCATCGTAGAGAATATGAAAACGCACTAACCAGCTTATAAAAACAACGACGAAGAAAAGTGTAAACAATCATATATTATAAAAATGATATAATGGTATTAGCTATATATATTTTAACATTAAGTACTATGAATTGTTTAAAGCAAGAACTCGGTCAATTTTATACAACGAATTATAAATATATTTTACATGGGTTTAATATACCGGATGATACTACTCATTTAATCGAACCTTTTGCAGGTGAAGGGCATTTAACTTCATATGTCATACATGGAAAACAACCAATAGAAAATGTATTGGAATACGATATTGATCCCAAAAAAAGTGCGATTATATGTCGAGATACACTATTGGACCCACCAGATTATTCCGGCTATTATATAATAACGAATCCACCATACTTGGCACGCAATAAATGTACAGTTAAGACTGTGTTTAATAAATATGCGGAGAATGATTTATACAAGTGCTTTTTGCGCATACTGATAACGAATCAATGTGTAGGAGGTATTATTATCATTCCTCTCAATTTCTTTAGTTCAATACGGAAGATTGATATTGAGTTGCGTCGTGATTTTATGAATGTGTATACTATTGAAAAAATGCGTATTTTCGAAGAGCAAGTATTTGATGATACAAGTTATACCGTATGTGTTGTTCAATTCAATAATCAAAATAATGGCACGTCAATTGACGCTATACAAAACATACCAGTCGAGTTTTATCCAAAAAAGATTACTAAAATGATGGACCTGTGTCCGGAAAATCTATATACTTTTGGTGGTCATATACATTGCCTTACAGAAAACGATTCCGTTAAGATAGAGAGATTAACGCGAAATAATATGCATAAGAAAAATAGCAATCTGCAATTGAAATGCATTGATGATAGCAACGAATCAAGACTTGGAATTTATTATGTAGAAAATGATGATGATTTATTCATTGATGAGACGGAAAACTTATCTGCTCGCGCATATGCGACATTAATCATAGAGCCGGATCTGGATATTGATGAACAAAAAGCCTTAGTTGCGCAATTTAACGATTTCATCAATGATAATCGAGATAAATATAATTCATTATTTCTTACCAACTATCGTGAAAGTAAAAATGGCTTCGCAAGAAAACGAATATCAATGAGCCACGCATACAATATCATAAAATACTTGATGATAGCTGAATAACAAGAAAAAATAGGGCAGGCATATAACTTTATATTAGGAAAGAAGTGATTTTTTATTGTAAGAGAGATGCATACCATGTATTAAATGTATACATATCTCCAACGAAGATGTTGTTGCGCGAAGAGTGATATTTCTCTTTGTTAATTAAAAATTGGAACTTTGATAAGTGTTTCATGGCTGTATTACCATCAAGAATGTTTATAAAATACACATTTTTTGAATCAGTGGTTTCTTGATTATACAAGTATTCCAATTGACACTTGGTGAAATGATATACTTCTCGAAGAGAACGAGTCTGAGCACCTCCAGCATCACATATGAACTTGAGATTGAAATACAGCTTTTTATCACCAATTATGGAGAGTCCGTCAAAGTCTTCTGTCCATTCAAAACCATTTTCCAGATCAAGTGGTCGAGTCATGGTATGTAGACCATACGTTTCGGTATTAAAACGCAAGTTCGTTTTCGCACATTCCACACCAAGCATTGTTTCGAGTTGTTTGCGTTGAAATAGTTCACATTCATTGCGTTTACCATCAATGTACCAATCTTGCGCTTTTCGCCAGTCTTTGGTTTGTTGATGACCTTGGACAATTGTCATTGATGCACTTGCTTGTGAAAATACGGTTGGAATCATTGACATCCTCTTTAAATGTTGCATTGAATAACCTATTTCATTTTAAAATGTATCATTTTTTATTAATATTAATTTAGGAAGTAGTTAATATCTATATAGTGCAATAATATATTCATACTATAATATATAAAATGAACATATTTTCAAAAAAGTTGAGTCATCATAAATTATTATTTATATTGGCCATAATATTATTGGGGAGTATTGTATTTACATACAGACCCCGTTTATATGAAAGCTTTAATAACAGCGAAAGCTATTCATGTCCAATTAATGCAAGTAATTGCTCTCAATGTACAAATAACAACGAACAAGGTGAACTATGTTATTGGAACGAAAAAGAAACAAAGTGTGCGAATACAGACTATTTAGATTCATTAGATGTTGATAACTATGATGATTGGATAAGTGGTGATTGTAATGATAATAACGATAACAATAACAGTAATAAGCCCCCTCCATATTATACGAGTTGTACATTACCAGATAATTGCAATAATTGCTTAGATGGTCAAGACATAAATGGCAATAAATGTTATTGGAATGCTGATTCTAACAAGTGTGGTAGCTTTGAAGGTGATGGTTTTGAAAGAAGTTGTGATTCATCTGGTGGAGGAAATAATAATGGAGAAGAGAATTTCCCAGGACAATTACCTAATAGAGGAAACGACAATGACAATAATGATTATGACAATAATAAAAAAAAAAGAAAAGGCAGAGGAAACAATAATAATCCATCACCATATATTTCTAAGAAAAAATTGCTCAATTGTTTAGCATTAAGCTAATCTATTTTTCGAAACATTCATAATCTTCATCGACATCACTATAATGAAGATTTGGTGGAAGGTTTTTTTTCGGATCAATCGTCATTGCGCAACCACCCATATTACTTATAGCAGATACATCAAATGAATTTATACCAAAGAGTTTTGCCTTTTCAATTATTAATGGGGTATCCATATTCGTTGCGTTTTTATGAAGATGAAGACTAATTCGTTTAACATTTATACTACCACGTATTTGTTTCATGATTTCATTAAATGAATATAAATCCAATGTTCCACATGTATCAGATAAGCACAATTGATGTATTTCAAAAGAATTATATACATAATAATATAGCTCCATAGCAATATCAGTATCGGAAATTTTTCCCGCAATAGGACATTCATTGATGCAACTAATATATATCTTTACTTTATCGTCGGAATCAAGTAATTTAACCATATCTCTCAATTCAGCCTTTGTTTCGTCGAGAGTTTTATTCGTATTTTTTAATTGAAATTTATTGGAGACAGATGTTATGAATGAGAAGTTTTTAACACCTGCTTTTTTCGCCTTTTTCAATGCATACATATTCGGCGTCAACATAAATAAATCCGTATTAAATTTTTGCTCAATACAATAATTATACACTTCAATAGAATTGTCCATTTGAGGAACATGTTTATGTGAAACAATTGATCCTATTTCCATAGCAGACGGATGATATGTATGATAAATAAAATTAGCGAGTTCCTTCTTTTTTTCCAAAGGTACAATTTGTTTAAGCGACTGTAATCCATCCCTCAATGTAATATCAAACATCTTTAAATTATTCGACATTACTCGCTTCATTATCGATATATGTATATATAAATGTACGTAGGGGTATATTTATATATTTTATATTTTTATATTTTGATTATATATAATGGGTAAAAAATATGCTGTTCTCTGTGGGTTAAATTATACCAATATGGGTAAATCGTGGGAATTATTCGGATGTATCAATGATATGAATTTAATAGCAAATATGCTCATGGACGCATATGGATATAAAGAGGAGAATATGTATATTTTCCGAGATGATTTTGATTTAGACAATAGGTATCCTACAAAAAATAATATTACGAATCGATTAAAAATATTATGCAATTCACTTGAAGAAGAGGATGAATTATGGGTTCATATGAGTTGCCATGGTTCAAAATTTAGAGATTATGGTACGAATGAAAGTGATGGACAAGATGAATATGTTGTCGTTTATGATGATACTAAAAGGAGATTGGTCGCATTAATTGACGACGAGTTCAATGCCATTTTAAAAAACTCGAGATGTAAGATATTGATGTTTTTTGATTCTTGTAATAGTGGGACAGTAGGAGACTTGCAGTATAATTTCTTATACGATTATGCGACGTCGAAAACTCGCGGTAAAAGTGTACTTACACGCACTAACGAAAATCTTAGTATGATGCAAAACAACCAAATTTATATATATGGTTCGGCTCGAGATTACGAACTCGCAGCAGATGCATATAATAACGTTATGCAATTATCAATGGGTGCACTAAGTATGGCTATACTATATTGCTTAAGAAAAAGCAGTCATAATAGTTCATGCTTGAAATTATATATTGACATTTGTAATTTTATGATAAAATACGGATATGAACAGAGACCGCAATTTACATCCAGTACCAATAATCCAACCGGTTTTATATCACAAAATGTCCCTATTTTTATCGAAAATGATGTTGTAATCGAGAATATTGAAATCATATCTCAAGTGGGTACGCAAATCATTGTCGAAGAAGTGGTGGTTGCAGTGGAAGAAGTTCCCGTTGAAGAAGTTCCCGTTGAAGAAGTGAGATCTGCAACCAATGTATCTTTAAACGTAATTGAAGTCAATAACAACCCAATTAAAAAATATCCTGTAAAAAAACGATTCAAGTTGTGGTTTTAATATAAAATTGAAATTACCAAGGGTATAAATTACCAAGGGTATAAATTACCAAAGGTATAAATAAGCAATAAATAACAACAATGAATTTCAATTGGTTAATAACTGGGTGGGATCGTGAACAAGCAATTGAAACGCATAATTGTCCAATATGTTTTGATAATATTGAACAATTATATACAAAATGGAGTTGTAATCATTATTTCCACGAAAATTGCATTAATACATGGAATCAGTCATGTCCATTGTGTAGAAATACGGATAGAATACAAAGCACTATTTCACACAATGATTCACCAATTGATAAACCCAAAAATAATATTATGAATTTTTATAGTCTTCAGTCTCTCATGCAAGTGCCCACAGATAAAAGACATCTGTATATAAATAACTGGGGCAAGGCAGAATGTATAGATAATAATCATGAATTATTAGTATTACAGCCATATGGAGTAATAGTTATATGCAAAGACTGCAATTTAATTAAATGTTTTAATCGTCTTCATCATTGACAAAATTATGTATGGAAACACCCTTCCCGACATTAGTAATATTTCCAGCCAACATGGATTGCTCATAAATAGTTCGTATAACATCTGGGGGACACACCGTTCCTATTTTCAACAAATTCTTTTTATATAATTCTTTTTTAATTTCAGAAATAGATTTTTGTTTTATACTTGTTAAATCTTGTTGAATGCGTCGGCGGGTTTGATTATTTTTTATTAAAACAGAAATAGTTCTGTTTTTTGCTGTTTTACCCACATGATAATGACGTTTCTTTATTAAACGCTTGCGAACACGTGTTTTAGTAGGTCTATTTATAGATCTTTGAATAGGTTTATTTTTTTGCATACCAATGGAGTGTTTTTTAAGAGTTTTATTATGATATGTTCTATAGCAAGGTTTTGAACCATTTTTCAAGCACCCATAAACAGGATCAGGTGCTAATGCTATATGCGTAGGTGCGGGTGCTATCATAGGTGCTCTTGCTATCATAGGTGCGGGTCCTTTAAGAGGAGTTTGTATAGGAATAGGTGCTTGTATCGGCATAGGCATAGGCATAGGCATAGGTGCTACAGTAATTACATCTCTTTGAATTTTCCGACTCTTTTTTTTGTCTCGCTTAGTACGTTTGTCTTTAATCATTGTATCCAAAAATTGCATCGACTTCATAAAATCATTTTCAAAATCTTCTTCACTAATACCTATCTTGACTTCTGGTGTATTATTACCCGTTTGCGAAAGATGATGTTTCTGTTTTATTTTAGTAATTAGCGCTTTTTTAACCGAGTTCACCTTGATTGGTTGGATAATTTTTTTCTCTTTGACAGTTTTCATGGTCTTATTCTTCCGCTTATTAGATGAAGTTGTAAACAAATCCGTATTTATGGAAATTCGCTTTCTATCGGTTTCAGCATTCATGAACACACGTATTATATTATCACTAAATTATAAAATACGAGTTATTACAAATTAAGAATACACAGTTAATATTACACAGTTAAGAATACATGGTATTATACAATTGTTTTATTCTATTTTGTTCTTCACGACGTTTTACAACATCGTCATTTTTTAAAAACATGATCATTCCATTGTCTAAATCTTCACCCAATAGAAAACCCTTTTCTTCAACTGGTAAACAAAATACTCTACGACTATGTGCTATTTTAGTTTTGGATAATAATGTTTCCATATCGCGGCCAAAATACTTAAAATATTCCATGTTTTTATCAAACCATTTGTCATTGTCATGGTCTTTCAACTTCCAACCCAAATCCTCGACCTTTTTATTGAAAATCATATTCATTTCAGACGACTTGTATTCCTCAATTCTAAACCTCCACGTGAATCTGGATTCTAAACCTTCATTATAACTAAAAAAACACTCCTTCAATTCCTTTTCATACCCAGCAATGATACACATAAATTCCCCTCGCATATCGCTCAATGCTTCACAAATAGTATCTATGCTTTCTTTCGAGAAACTATCTCTCTTTTCACTGTTTCCAAGAGCGTACGCCTCGTCTATAAATAACACACCTCCTTTGCAGCTTTTCAATACTTCTTTTGTTTTCGTAGCAGTTTGTCCTAAATACCCAGCTATGAGATCTTCTCTCGTAACCTTTTTAAAAACACCACTTTTTAATACACCCAAGTTTGCAAATATTTTCCCCATAATTTTGGCAACTTCCGTTTTACCCGTTCCCGGCGGACCATAAATTACCGTGTGCATATAATCATTCGGTACATCTTGAGATGCATTCATTTTATGAAAGCCTTGCACATAGTATAATATTTGATCAACCATGTTTTCTTTCAACGAATGCATTCCGACAAGAGCTTGAAGTTCTTCCAAATGTGGACGAATTTTGTGTATGGATGACATGTTAATATTGTACTCAATATTTTCTGCTTCAGGAAATTCGTCGCACATATCAATCAAGTCTTTCAAGCAAGACACCTTTTTTTTGATAAAAACCAGTTCTTTTATAATTGGGTCCTTCACAATTGGGTCCTCTACATTCGGTCCCTTTACACTTGGGTCCTCTACATTCGGTCCCTTTACAATTGGTACCCTTTTCTCGATTTCAGACGCTTTACGCGTAGACTGAAACGGTCTATATAATTGAATTATATCAGACTTGTTCGGATCGTTCATTATTTTGGGAATATACGAATGCGCTAAATCCATTGTATGTTTGACAAATTTCGTATACTCTTCGTTATTTTTATCGATAAGCAATTGTAATAGCTTTTTCGCATCTTCATTATATTCATATTGTCGCTTACTATCCTCGTCCATTGATTTTACGAATCGATTCATTATATTAGATTGAGGCGTTAAATCTAAATCACTTTTTGTAAAGAGTTTCAATAAATTCCGGGGTTTTATTTCATTAGATTCATCTAATATAACTTTTATTTCGGTTGTTTCATTTATCTTAGATAGATCTAAGGGACGAATATGTGGTTTTGCATTTTCAAGCAACCAGTATTTTTCGATTGCCAATAATAATTGGCGTTTATGAAGTTCACTAATCATATATATAATAGCAATAGAAAATAAAATTATGATTTAAAGAAAAAATGACAAGATTAATAAGCAAAATATATGGATACAAAACGTATAAGAAATATGGACGAAATTGAACGTCAGATTCGTGAAAATGTGGGTTCATATATTGAAACCCCTTGGACAATTATTGAATCATATTTTAGAAATCAACATCTTAAGCAATTGGTGAGACACCAGATTGAATCATATAATGATTTCGTAATGAATCAGATTCAAAAAACGATTGAAATGTTTAATCCAGTGCATATTTGTTCGGAGCAAGATTTTGATCCAGCAAGCGGCAAGTACAAGTTGGAGATTATTATTAATTTTACAAATTTTAGCATTCATCGTCCTCAAATTCATGAAAACAATGGTGCATCCAAGTTGATGTTTCCACAAGAGGCTCGGTTGCGAAATTTTACATACTCGTCCAATATGACAATTGATATGAATATTAAATATATGGTTCGAGGCGGAGACTCGCTTGAAAACATACAGACATTTTACAAGAT
>Ga0257127_1000378_pt1 | contig 40092 bp, 54 predicted proteins | sample SI060_135mmetaG_FD_190152 | JGI IMG/M metagenome (GOLD analysis project Ga0257127, IMG submission 190152) | Marine microbial communities from Saanich Inlet, British Columbia, Canada - SI060_135m | ecosystem: Environmental > Aquatic > Marine > Inlet | place: Canada: British Columbia | collected... | reverse complement strand
ACATCTAAACTTGAAGGTAAGATTGAAACTATAGAAGGTGTTCCTAATGCCGTAGCAAAGAGAGCACTAATGACAGCAGTAGCTGCTACAGTTATGTATCTTATGTATACAATAGGAATTAGTAAATAGGTTACTGTAAAAACAAAAGATTAAGAGAAGTTGGCAGCACTACTAAGAACCAGCCAACAATCTTTCCTTTTTCCTTTCCTTTCTTCTTAATAGAAATTTGCTATAATGGTTCTTAGGCATTTATAGGGGAAAACATGGGAAAACAAATTATAGACATAAGAGAAGATGAGTTACCATTAACTCATACTTTTAGCGAGAGTGTTTACTGTCGTGAGATATATATGCCAAAGGGTATGATTATCGTAGGACACGTGCATAACACAACACATTTAAACATTGTCTCAAAAGGTAAGGCATTGGTTTGGATGAACGGAGAAGTAACAGAGGTTGTGGCTCCATATACATTCGAATCAAAGGGTGGTGTTAGGAAAGTACTGTATATACTAGAAGATATGTTCTGGTCTACAGTACATGTAACTAACGAAACAAATATAGAGGTATTAGAAAGTACTCTAGTTGATAAAAGCAAATCAGAAGGAATAGATATGGTTAAGTTAATGAATAAAGCAAAAGAAGATTTGTTTTTAATTGAAGGAGAAAAGTAATGTCATTTTTCGTAGCAGGAACAATGGCAGCAACTGCTGCTTATGGATCGTACTCTTCATCAAAAGCTCAAAATGCAGCAGCAAATAGAGCACAAGATAATGCAAATAGAAGATATGCACTAGAAGCTGGAGTAGCTGAGAACCAGATGGAAGAACAACAAGAGTTGGCTCTTGAGAAGATGACAGAAATTACTAGAGGATTTCTAAAAGCTAAAGGACAAGCTACAGCAGTTCAAGCAGAAACAATGGTAACTGGTAATGTAGCTAAACGATTAGAAGCAGACAGAAGAATTAAAGAATCTGAAGCTAAAGGTAAAGTAGCAAAAGAGATTGATACTAATGTAATAAATATTGCTCAAGGTATGCTAGCAAATAAAATTGATACTGAAGCAATACTAGCAGAAGCAGAATCTAAAAAGAAAAACAGTTTAGCAATAGCAACGGACATGACAATGGCTGGACTATCAGGATATTCTTCTGGATACTCAGTTGCAAAACAAATGGGAGCAAACTAATATGCCTTTACAACAACTACAATTTAAAACATCTGTATTTACAGGAACAAGACGACAAGCAGGAGCAGGAGAATCTCTTGCTAAATTAATTACTGGTGGAATTGCTGGAGTAAGCAAGGCAATGAACCAAGTTAAATCTGCAGATGAAGCACAAGATGTTTTAATCTACAACGATCAACTAGTAAAAAGAAAACAAGCAGAATTAGATGGTGACTATGGCTCTTTGAATTGGACAGACAAAACAAACTTTGATGAAAAATGGAGCCAAGACAATCAGATAGAATACAGTTCTCACAAATATAAACAACAAAATGAAATGCTTAATATTGATAGAGAAATTGCTTCTGACAAACTTCTTGATGCAGAAAATAGATCAGAAGCAGCAGCTTACTCTAAGGGTCTAAGTACAGTAGATGCTTACAATCCAACTTCAGCTCTTACTACTATAAGACAACTTGACCCATCATTTAAAACAGAAACATTCTTTAACGATAGAGTAAATGTTACTATGAATGAAATAGCAGAAGATAGAAATAAAGTATTTAGTTTAATGTCTGGTTCTCAACTTGAGAGCCACTTCAATCTTGAATATATAAAAGATAAAAAAATTAAGAAACCTTTTACTGACTATGTAAACAAAAGATATGTGAGTGACATTGTAAGAACCAAGAACTATTCTGACTCAACACAACTTGTGGCTCTATCTTCAAAATTAGGACTGTCTCTTCAAGATACAGACAAAGTTATAAAAGAAGAAGCAAAGAACCAACTAGCACTATCTGCAAGAACTGGTGACAAGAATGCAATTAAGTCATCACTTGATCTAGCAAAAGATCTACACTTAAGTACTGAAGTATTCACTACCAATGCAAAGGCATTCTTATCTAATCCAACAGTTGAAGGATGGAGTACTTATATTTATGCAAGAGATGATCACCAATACCCAGACAAGACAGATCTACAGCTAAAAGCAATTAGTACTATTGCTGCAGCAAGAGGACTAGATCTTTCAGCTAAAGAAGGAATAAAGATTGCAGTTGATACACTAAATGCAAATAAAGGAATTGATGTAAAGATAACTTCTAAAGACTTTGAAGAAGAATCTACTTCTGGAATTAACTGGAATAATGAGAAAGTAAAATTCATGAGAACCAAAGTAAAAGAGACATCACTATTTTCAAAAGACAAAGATCAAGCATTTCAAATAGCAGAAGAATTATGGGACAGTCAAAAGATTTCACAGTCTGGATTAGGCAATGAAGATCTTCCAGTTAGAAAATTTGGAATAAACAGCCAAGAAGAATTAGATACATTGGCTCAATATATATATAGAGTACCAGAAGGCACTGATGGGACTCCCGTAATATCACATCTAGGAAATGATGTTTATGTGGCTCAATATACTGATAGTAGAGGTCAGGAAACTAATAAGACTTATTCTGCTAACGAATTTAAGCAATTAGTATTAGACTCAAAAGAAATGAACTCAGCAAAAAAGATTTTAGATGGAATAGTAAAAAAAGACACAACTTTTCTAACAGAAATAGAAAGAAGAGATGCAGAAATTATAAGCAGAAATATTGATACATCGACAGAAAGCTTAGAGATTGAGAACCCAGAGTTATTTAAAAGGCTTTCAAAGAAAGATATTTCTATTGTTAAGCAGCTAGTTGCAGAAAGTTTCAAGAACGAAGTAGCTTCATTTAATGTAATAGAAGATGCTCTGGCTCCAACTTTAGAAACAATTATTGATGCCACTACAGACATTAAAGATGCAGCAAGAGAAGCATTTTCTTATCTTAAAAGAGGTGGAAAAAGTAGAACAGGTCAAATTGACACATCAAAACTAAAGGGGAGAGAATTGGTTCTAGCAAGAGAAAGAAATCACCTTATCAAAAGAGAAGGTTATTCAACTAAGGTATATGTAGACACAACAGGTCATGCTACTGCAGGTATTGGACACAAAATGAGCGAGAGTGAAAAGATTAAGTATCCATCAGGATCAGAAGTTCCAGAAGATGTTATTGAATCATGGTATGAGGCTGATACTAAAAAAGCAAGAATTGCTGCAAAAAAACAATCTGCTCAAATGAAAAAAACAAACCAAGAAGTTAAAGAAGCACTTGTATCTGTAAACTTTCAACTAGGCACAAGTTGGACTACAAAATTCCCTACAGCATGGAAACATATGAAGGCTGGGAACATTGATAGAGCCATTAGTGAAATAAAATACACTGCAGAAGGCAGTAGAACAAAGAGTAATTGGAATAAGCAAACTCCAGTAAGAGTTTTAGACTTTGTTAACGCATTAGAAACTTTAAATTAAAAAGGAAGTAAATGAATAAGATACTAGGAAATATATTTGGAGCAGAGCCAGTAGAACCATTCCATCAACCAGCTACTAGTGAAGCTTTTGATCTTGGATTTGCAAAAGGAGACTACTGGGATAGAGGGTTTAAAGATGACTCTCTATTAGTTATGGCAGCAACTAATGGCTCTGGAATAGATGCAGACACTTTTACTATTGATAATAACTTTAATGATGCAGCAAAAGAACAATATATGATAGACAATGAATTAACTGATGATATTCATTCTTCATATAAAGATAGATATTTTAGTGAAGCGAAGAGTGCATCTCACATGGAAGAAATAACAAAGTACTATCAAGAAGAGAGTGCTAAGAGAAGATTTCTGGATCAACAACACTGGGGAACACAACTGGGTGTTGGAGCCACAGCAGAATTAACTAATGCACCACTATATATTGGAGCAGCAGCTTTACTTCCTGCAACAGCAACAGCACTTGGTTCTACTGCAGCAGCTAGATTTATTACTTCAGGAACAGCTGGTATGGCTCTTGAAGGACTAAAGGACATTGCAGGAGAAGATGATAAGACAGCTATGCACTATGCAGGAGCACTATTATTTGATGGTACTCTTGGAGCCTTATTTGGATCAGGAAGCAAATCATTCAATGACTTAGCAAACCAGTCAATCCTTAGAACCAGTGGAATTACTGACTCAGTATTACAGAAGGTTGCTAAAGCAGAAAGCAAGGAAGAGTCTTCTACGATAATAAAAGAAGCTTATTTTAATGCTACAGGAAAGAGAGCAGATCAATCATTGACTGATGTATTAAGTGAGAATGCAGAATATGCAAACCAAAACTTTATACAAAAAGGATGGGAAGCTGCACGACAAGATATGGCTTACATAACAGGACAATCAAAGTCTAGTACTATGGCTAACTTTTCAAGAAGATTATTTCCAGATGCTACACTTCAAAATCTTGACACTAATGCCCCAGACTTAGCTACTGGAAGAGATATATTAGAGAACCAACTAAGAGCCACAAGAACAGGAAAGATAGATCAGTTACTTGTTGAGTACAATCAACTAGTAAATAATCCTAACTGGTTCCAAAGATTAAAACCAACAGGTGCAACACAAGATGATTTCTCAGCACTTTTAGGTGAAATTCAAGTACTAAGAAGAGTACATGATATGGATCTACAAACTGCAGTTGATAAGGTTATGAACAGAAAAGGTCTTAACGGTCAAGATGAATTAACTAATCTTCTAGTTAGAAGTGGTAAAGCAATGGAAGAAGTTGCAGAAGAAAGTTTTGATAAATTACAAAAAGCTGGACATAGACTATTTCAGGGAGATGAGATTACTAAAAGTAAAGATTATATTCCGTTTGTTTACAATAAGAGTATGTTTGCAAAACTTATAAATGAAGGTGTTAGCGAAAAACAAATTATTGACTTTTTCCAAGAAGCAATTATAAGTAAACTACAAAAGCAAGGTATTCAAAACATTGATGAAGCTGGAATAAGAACAGCAGCTGCAGGGTTCTATGCTAGAGTATCTGGTGGGAAAGCAGTAAGATCTGATACTTTTGGTTCTATTATGAAGGATGCACTAGAAGAAGACCTGTCTCAATCGGAAAAAGATCTAATTAAACAAATATTAGAGCCAGTATATGTACCAGCAGATGAAGCTCTAGGTAAATCAGCTAAGAGCCTTACTGGATTAGACTATGGATTCATTAAAACAATACAAAATGACAAAGGTCAGAATGTAGACCTTAGCTTCGACAAGATATTGAACCATGACTACATTGGTAATATGGATCAGTATGCAAGAAAGATGGCAGGTGCAACAACACTAAGTAAGTATTCTTGGAAAATGCCAGCTGACATGACAATGACAGCAGAAAAAGCATATAAGCAAGCAATAGAACTTCCAGAAGTTAAAAAGCTAATTGAAGAACTTAAGATCTCAAGAGCAGAAACAGATAGTCTTGATGAATTACTGGCTCAAGTTGATGAGTTGTCATTGATGGCTAGACGAGGAATAAGAGATTTAATTGAAGAAGCTGTGCCAAGAGCAAAAGGCAAAAACAAAGCTAAGTATGCTGCAGAGCTTGAAGCTAAGACAGACGAAGTAATCAATGCAATAGAAGGGGGAAGTTATGATTATTTAAGACAAGAATTAAATCTTCCAGAACCAACTATAGGATTAATCAAGAATCTAAGAAATGAAATTGATACTATAAAAAATCTTGATGTAGATGCAAAAGCAAAAGAATTAAATGCTTTAATTAAAAGCAATATTGAAAAAGTACTAGATGAAGCTCAGAACCCTAAAGCAAGGTTCTTGAATACAGAAAAAGATATTGTTGACTTTAAAAATAGAATTGCAAAAGAACTAAATGAAGCAATAGCAGGAAAAGAACTTACAGAAAAAGAAGCAAAGAAGGAAATGGTTAGACTTGAGACAATACTTAAAGATCTTCAAGGTACACCAACTGCAAAAGATCCAGCAAGTTCAGGAAATAGAGCTTATAGAATAGCTCACTCATACAATGTAGGTAGACTACTTGGACAAACTTTCTTTACTATGCCAGCAGAAGCAATGAATGTTATGTGGGATCAAGGATTAAGAAGCTTTATTGATGCAATGCCAGCAGTTAAATCTATTATGAGAGCATACAAGACTGGAAACATTGACACAGCTCAAGCTAAAGAAATACAAGAGTCACTTGGTATATACAATGAGTTCTTATCTGGACCAAAACTGTATGAACATGAACATGATTATTCTGCTATAGTTGGCTCTCATAAGAAAGATTTTATTGGTAAAGTAGAATCGTTTGGTGAAAACTTTGCAGAGTTCACTTTAATGACTGGTGGTATTAAGCCATTAACTATGATCTTTCAAACTGCACATGTACTTGGGGTATTCAAGAAAATGAAAGCAGTAGCAAAAGGTGGAGCCAGAACTACTACTTACGATAAGATGATTAAGGAACTTGGATTAAGTAGAAATATGGAACAAGCAGTATATGACAGTATGAATAAATATGCTGATGATACTTTATTAAACCTAGACAAATGGGATCCAATGACAAAAGAAGTATTCCTAGTTGGAGTACAGCGAAGAACAGACTCATTGGTTCAAATGCAAAGGTTAGGAGATCAAGTGTCTTGGGTATCTGAAGCAGACTATATGTTTAAAGATACAATTTTTGGTAAGATTGCATTAGAATTAAAACAATTCGTAATGACAGCTTATGTTAAGCAGTTAGGTAGAGCCCTAAACAGAAAAGATAAGTATATGGTTGGATTAATTGCATCTCAAATGACAGTATTGACATTATCTTACATTGCAAAACAAGGTGTTAATTATGCAGGTAATCAAGAAAAACTAAATGAAAATTTAGAGATAGATAAGATTGTTGCTGGTACAATGGGAATGATGCCACAAGGAAGTGTACTTCCTATGGTTCTAAACTTTGGAAGCAATATGGCGTTTGGAGAAAATCTTATTGGAGACAATAGACATAATGGTCAAATGACTTCAGCACTATCATCTCTACCAATAATAGATGGAGCCAACAAAGTATTACAAGCAATAAGTGCTCCAGCAAAAATATTAATGGGTGAAGATTCGAAAAAGGCACTTAAACCAATAGTGGACCTAACAGGAATTAATAATTCAATATTAACTAAACCAACATATCAGGCATTGATAGCTGATTAAAAACAAAAAAGGAAAGAGAATGGAATTAGGAAAGATGACAAGATCTCAGAAGTTTGAAAGGCTTCAGGATCTAGTATTAGATACATATTTAGATGCACTAGATAACGGTGAATTAAAGGCAATGGAGTTGGCTCCAATAGTTACAATGCTAAAGAACAATAAGGTTGTTCAAGAAAGACAAGAAGAATCTGAAGCAGATGTAATAGACAGCTTAGTTGGTACAGCTGAAAATGTTAGAGTTTAAATATCCACTAGCAGCACAGAGTACATTTACTTATTCAGAACAAATAAAAGATTACAGAAAGTTAACAAAAGAAGACAAGAAGATTCTTGTTAATAATCTTTTAGAGTTCCATAAGTATATATTCTGGTGTCAAAACTTACCATATCCAACTCATGATCAATTATATATGTCTGAGTATCTAGGATCCTGTGTTAACTCTACAGATCCATTAATGCTACAAGCACAAAGAGGTTTATCTAAATCATTAACAGTACAGATTATTACTTTATGGCTCTTATTAAGAAATAAGAATGAAAAGATTGTTGTTGTTTCAGCTACTGGTAGAAGAGCAGAGTCGTTCACTCTATTCTGTTTAAACCTAATAAAGGCTACACCTTTATTAGAACATCTATATCCAACACCTGATCAAAGAAGTTCTGGTGGTAAGTTTGATGTAGCAGGTAGAACCCCTGATGATTCACCTTCAGTTGCAGCATTCGGTGTTACAGCAGCAAAGACTGGATCAAGAGCTTCGTTCGTTATATATGATGATGTTGAAATTCCTGAGAACAGTGAGACTGCACAAAAAAGAGAAAAACTATTAGCTGGTGTTAGAGATACAGCAAACCTAGGTATTGCTGGAGTATTTAGAGAAATGTGTATATGTACTCCTCAGTCATCTGAGTCTGTATACAATACATTACTTGATGATGGATTCAAGAGAATTGTTATTCCATCTGAATATCCAGAAGATACATCAGTATATGATGGTGACTTAGCTCCACACATTCAAAAAGCATGTGATGAAGAACCATACAAGATAGGTTTAGCGACAGACGCAAGACTGAATATGGCTCATTTAATCAAGCAGAAGATGAAAGGTAAGTCTAGGTATAAACTGCAATATATGCTCGATACTACGATGTCAGATGCAGAAAGATTTCCACTTAAATTATCAGACTTAATTGTAATGGATCTTGATTTAGAAAAAGCACCTACTCATATTGAATATAGTTCAGAAAAGAAGCATACATTATTTGATATTAAGCACTGTGGATTTAGGGGTGATTTTATATATGGACCTCGCTTCTACAATGATGATAGAAAAGAGTACGAAGGAATGGCTATGTTTATAGATCCATCTGGAAGAGGTTCTGATGAAACAGCTTATTGTGTTACTGCACAAATGGGTGGTAGAATATTCCTATTAGACTTTGGTGGAGTTAAAGGTGGATATGATGAGGTAGCACTGATGGCTCTAGCTCAGATAGCAAAAAGATATAAAGTTAACCTAATCCAAGTAGAGTCTAACTTTGGTGATGGTGCATTTTCTGAACTCTTAAAACCAATACTTAGAAAAGAACACAACTGTATGGTTGAAGATTTACGAGCCACAACAAATAAAGAAAAAAGAATTATTAATGCACTAGAGCCAGTGATGATGCAACACAGATTAATAATAAACAAACATGCTTTAATAAAAGATAGTGAAAAAAATAAAGCAGACTATAAATTTACACATCAATTAACACACATAACAGAAGTTGCTGGTTCATTAAGGCATGATGATATTGTAGATGTAGTTGCAATGGGTGTTGCTTATTGGCAAAAATCTCTTGCTAGAGATACAGAAGAAGAAAAGAAACGCCATGAAGACGATCTTAGAATTAAAAGCTTAAAGAAGTTTATGGAAAAATGTGGAATAAAAACTGCTACAAATGTAATGGACAAATATTAAAAGGGGAACTAATTCCCCTTTTAGTCTTCTGCTCTTCGAATGTATGAAATAGCAAATATCTCTTTATAGAATACTTTCTCAATACTCCAAGCATCTACCAGACCTTCAGAAACCATAACTAAATATTGACCAGAATCATTCTTTACTATCTTTCTGACATAATCTTTCTTTTTAGCTATCTTTTTTTTAGCCATTATATTTTGCCTTGTAAGTATCATTCTGGTTTTTATCTTTGAGCCACTTACCATTAGCTCCATTCTTATCCCAGTCTTCTTTCTGTTTAGGACATTGATTTCTTGAACTAATTTCTTTAACTACTTCATTCATAACACCATCAACATCATAACCCATCAGTTCTAATTCATTAACAGACAGTACAATAATATCTGCTAAAGCATCTACTATCTCATGTTCATCTTTATTGATCTCAGCTTCATGTAATTCAGTTACTTCTTCATGTATCATCATGACAATATTACCAGATGGTTCAGTAATGTTTCTATCACTTCTCCACTTAGCTAATCCTTTTTGCCAATAACTAATCATCCTGCTTCCTTTATCTTCATTGCATCATCTATTGTTGCACACTTAATTTCTCTTCCATCTTCAAAGACAACAACATATTCATTGCTACCTTCTCTTGGATGTAGTCCTCTAATTACTGCTTTCATTGTATTCCTTTTCTAATAAGTATCTACATATATGTATAATCTTTTCTAAGTCTAGCTTACCTTGACCTTCTTTTGTTCTAAGAACTCTCTTTACAATATCTGCTCTCCATGGATCTAACTTATACTCAGACCATATATCCCATGGTTGTATATTCTTCTCAGCATAATTACTTTCACCAACATTATAAGATTGAACATCATTGCTTACTTTCTCTTTCATCTTTTCAGTTATAGCATTAGCTACCTTAGCTAGGTCAGATGTAGCATTGTCTAGTCTTTCTATAGATTCTATATTTTCCATTAGCATTGTCCTTCAAAAACTTTGAGCCACTTACCAGCTCTTCTGTCTACATTGTCATAATACTTTCCACCAATATTAGCATTTAAATTATCTTCGTTGTATAGTACATCGTGCTCAAATAATAATTTAGTTTCTAAGTATGACAAGTGGTTCATGCTATTAGCTAGAGACAATATCTCTTTACTAACAACTTCCATACCCTTACTTAAAGAAGAAGAACCATTGTATGTTCTCCAATCAGATTCAACCATAGATCTTCTTTTTCTCTTATAGCCTTGCAGTGGAGGTTGTGTCTTGGCTCTATAGAAAGACTTCTTTCCGTAATAGCTCCAGTTCTTACCATCACTATCTTTAAAGATTATCTTGTAAGTAAATCCATAAGCAAAAGGTAGCTCCTGCGGTGCAGGATTACCTTCAAAGAACCACTCCATTAAAAAGACCCCGCATAACTAACTATAGAGTCTCTGCTAATATTAACTATAGCATGAGTATTTCCATGGCAGGATCTACATAATGGAACCACATATTCTGGCTCACCATAGTCAGGATGATGCTTTTCTATATTCTCGTCAGAGCCACAAAAACTACATTCGTTTTTTATTTTTATTTTTCTGCTAGCATTATATGCAAACATAAGTGCTGCACCTCTGAAGCCTCTGTTTCGATCATATTCCTTAACCTTTTCAAGATTATCACTTCTATGTTTTCTAGAGTCAGCCTTCGTGCATTCTTTACACTTTCCTAGATGCCCATCGTTCATGCCTTTGTGCTTATAGAAGGCCACCAGTGGCAGCCTCTTGTTACATTTAAAACATTCTTTCATTCTTATTCCTTTTTTTTATTATCGTAGCTTGGGGTATAGGTGCTACTTGACCTCAATTAAAAGGAATGTCGCCAGATGGTTGAGCTTTAGCTATAACAGTTTTTTGTTTTAGTCTTTTTACTGGTTCTTTCTCAATCTTCTTATTGAACTTTTCAACCATCTCATCACCATTAGCATTTAACCCATCAGTATCTAAGTAAACTACTGGAACAAACTTCTCACTAACTTCACCATTGTATTCAGATTCTTGAACTTGACCACATACAGTTAACTCTTTACCAATCATTGTCTTAAAGATTTTAGCAGATATAGTATTGTCTCCAATTTTAATCATACCTTCCTCTGGTGCATTGTCAATCATCTCAGACTTAGTAGCAGCAAATAACTGTGTGATAAACTTATAGTCTGGTAGTGGACATTCAGAACCAACTGCATATTGTTTCTTTAAGAACTCTGGATGTGAAGCTAATATTGTAAATGTAGCTTTGTTTCCTTTTTCGTCACCTGATCTAGTACAGTACTTAGCAAAAATTAATTTCTCAGAATCTTTAATTTTAAATGTTAAGTTCATCATCTGTGCTCCAGAATCTGTTTTATTAATGTACATTTTATCAATAGCTACTTTATAAGAACCACTATCTAATGGCTTAAATCCACCACCTACTACTGCTACGCTATCTCTTTTTGTTTTCTCTAATAATTCTGTGTCTAATCCCCAATTTGAGCTCATATTAATTTCCTTGTGTTTTTGTTTTTTCTTTCCAGACATAACCGCCTGCACTCTTTCTCTTCCCTCTGCAAACTTCTCTTATACTAGAGAAACTAATCCCTGTAGCTCTAAATGCTTGCAGTGCAGATTCGAACTCGCATGTACTACCGTCTTCATTTATTCTAAGAATTGGTTTTCTCTTCTTTGCTCGTTCTTTTTCGTCATTCTCTTGCCAAGTAACAATTTTTATATTATCCAAAGAGTACCCTTTATTATCATCAATCCTATCTGCACTAGGACGCAATGGTTTCATATAAAAAGATTCGACCCACTTGTCATAAATGGTAATAAAGTCTTCTTTATTGCATGCCCACTCCCTAAATTCTTCAAGAGAATATTCTGGAGGATTATGACCTCTTCTTTTTGATTTTCCTTTTTGATTCTGATAAATAGAACCTAAAAGACCTTTTTCTGTTCTAATAAACTTCAATTGACTTGTCATTCATTACTCCTTTATCTTATAGTTTAAGTATTATACCATAAATATATACAGGAAATCTTGACTTTCAGTTACTCATATTAATTCCTTGTCTTTTTTATTTATATTCGTTAATTGCTTCAATTACTTTAGCAACATCATTGTCAATGTACAGTTCATCAAATAATCCAAATGGACTCTTTGCTTCATTGTCTTTATCTTTTGCAGTCTTGTTTGTTTGGAATACATATCTAAGTTCTCCATCTTCAACAAGTACGTTTGTCTTAAGAACCACAGTAAAATGACTACTTAAACTATTCTTCATACTTCCCTGAATAGCAGGTACAGTCTTTAGTACAGCTTCTTTTTCATTTAGTACATCAGATGCTAAAGCAATAAAGATAAAACTCTTTCCTGATTTCTTACAATACTCTAGCATTCCTGATATAGCATCCCTGTAGTCCAACCAACCTGATCTACTGTCAGGTACATCTCTTACCAGTTCTGGATATAATATATTATCTCCGAACATTGTTAGTGAATCGAAGATTATAGTTTTTACACTATCGTCATCCACTGCTTTTTTTATTGCTACTTTAACTTCCGTTAGATTCTTAGGTACCTCTTGCCGCATCTTGCTGGCTCCTCTAATCGGAAGCATCTTCAATTGTGTTCACAATGTGTCGCTAGTACATTGCAGTTCGCTAATGAACTTCTATATGTCGCCATATAGTTCAGACTATATCTTCATCTTCTTGAGATGGGTGCCGCTTCCTCTCGCTTGAGAGTACTCTCCTTGTGGAGATAGTCGTTACACTTTATTAAAAATATTTACTATCTGTATATGTTTTCTTTTTTACTACTGCAGATATAGCAGCAGCTGATACTCCAAATTGAATAGCTAACTGAGCTCCTCCAAAATCTTTATCTCTAGCTTTATAGTTGGTTCTTATATATTTAACATCCTCTATTGACAAAGCTGAATTATTCACTAAATTAAGAAGACTCTTCTTGTTTAGTAGTCCTGCTCTAAAGGCATGTTTCATATTTTCCTTATTAGTACACCATTCAAGGTTGGAAGCATTGTTGTTTAGCTTGTTTCCATCTATATGGTTAACAAAAGGTTTAGACTCTGGGTTTTCAATAAAACATTCAGCGACAAGCCTGTGTATCATTTTTGTCTTCTTTTTGATAGACACACTTTCATACCCTCTGCTATTTACTTGCGTCTTTAACCTAATGTCTTCACACTCAACGGTCGTAAACTTTCCGCTAAACTTCCTTCCTTTTGTTCCTACAGGAACCATGATGTTCTTTTTTGACCAAATCTCACCATTCTCATATACAGAGTATAGCACTCTATCGTCAATAATTGTTATTTCTTGATGTTTCATTTTTATCCTTTATATCAATACTGACCATAGTATACCATTTTTAATCTTAGCTCGGTATTAACTACTAGAGTCGTCCACCGAATTCAACACCTAATCATCTAAATATCACTATTTAGCGAGGCAAGTTATTCACCTTCGATATTGATAAGTACTGTGCTATCAAAATCCAAGTGTCGCAATGACGAACTTTTACCTGAACCCGAACTACCGTAAATCAACACTATGTTGTTATCCATATGACTCCTTTATACTTTATAAAATATATTGGACTTACATCTCAAGTTTAAACTTATATAGTTCACTTGACTACGAATAGAGGTTCTCTATTGACTGCCAATAATTATCTAGCTACACTTTTGTATAGCAACTCTAACTCATGATCACCTAATGGTTCATATAACATAGCATTAACTCTGCATATATGTTCTTTATGATCAAGTCCTAAATCTTTAATCATTTTTCCTAGCTTAAACATCTGACCATTTCTACCGCCCTTAGATGTCTGAGTAATAAAATGCTTATAAATTCCTTCTAGTCTAATATCAATTTCTCCTTGGCCCAACCAAGAATTAACTGTTTCAAGCATAGGCAATATAGCTTCTGTCTTTTCTGTATCTGGCAATGCACTACTAGTATCTAATAGCTCGCCTTCATTTACAAAAACTTCAGCATCCTTATTGGTGAACCATAACCTGCTAACATTTCTAGTCTGTATATCATTAGCATCTAATCCCAGTCTACTCTCAAGATTAATATAGAACTCTTTATATTGACTTGGTTCTAAATAATAAGTTTGTTTCGTTGGCATAATAATTCTAAATCTATCACAAACAAAACCATTCTTATCTTTCTGATGGCTCCTAGTAGTATAAATAATATATGTATAATTCTCAAGCAAAGACTTTGCTCTAGTCAATTCTAATCCATCATCAATGTCAAAAGCTACCATATTTGCACCAGATATAAAGTATTTTTCACTTCTATATCCACAAACTTGCTGACCTTCTGGATCAATCTCAATACCTATTTTTTTACTCTTATCTGTATCATTAAAATGACACAATAAAAAAGATTCAATAGGACTACGAACCATATACTCTATAGACTTTCTATTGGCTCCAAAGAAAGGAACATTATCTTGAAAGTATGCTATCTCATACTGACCTTCTGATTTACCAGATGCAGTAGAAACAATCATAGAGTCTAGTGTAGTTAGTGGTAGTGGCTCTATATTATATCTAGGAACCATAACTCGTTCAGCTGGTAGAACTAATAATTCATTCTTTCTATAGCACAGCTCTTGCAACATAGGAACCATATCATTAAACTTACTTACACCGTTTGGAATATTATCATCTAGCTCAATCATTTCTGATTTAGACAATCCTTTTCCTCTCTTAAGTAAATCATATGCTGTATGATAAGGTTGAACTGTTTTAAAGATATCTGTTACAGTTTTTCTAGTAAATTGATAGAACATATATGCTTTATTAACACACTCCACAGAAACGTTTTTTCTTTCCAGGAAGGCAATGATATAGCTAAGGTCTTCAATCATCGTTTTTGACCCTATCTCAGCTCTAATAAGCTCACTATACTTATCTTCATTTGCTTTAGCAATTAGTTCAGAACCTATTTCTTTTAATCTTACCTCAGCATCATGTTCGATTGTCATTTCAAGATCAAATAATGTATGACCACTAATATCAAACTTATGTTTAAACATAGCATCTTCTTCTGCCTGCAAGTCTTGATACCATTTCTTTACTGGCTCCAAAGAAATATCTTCTTCATTCTCAACAATATCATTAGGTTTCATATCTATAATATAACTTCTACGATACATACCAGACGATACCATCTTTTGCAATTCAGCTTTACCTTCAGCATTAAATCCAGCTTGTGATCCAGCAGCAAACATATTACAAACAATATTGTCTATATCTGTTTCTCTACTTGAGTCAGAATTGCCTTTAATTACTTTAGCCTTATAGTGACCATCATATAATTCTTTTAGCTTAGATATTAGCTCAGTAGAGCCAGCAATGATGTCTCCAATTTCTCTACTAATTAGATTTAAAGAACCATATCCACTGTTAGCTTGTGAATTAGCTATAGTGAATAAACCTTCCTTTGTTCCTTCTAGTGCTACTTCAACTGAGCTAGGTAATCCAGTTAACATCTTAGCAACATCTTCTGGCTTATCCATCATCTCATTATTTACAGTAGTACAATAGCTCATTCTGCTTACATAAGATTCAAAATTAAATAAACTCCTACAGGTATCTAAACTAAAATCTTTTCCAGAACCAGATGAACTAAATACTACACCAAAATATTTAATATTCTTTCCACTTTTCTTTCTGTAGTTGTAGCTATTTAAAATAATTGAACCATAATAATACAGTGCAGATTCATATAATCTTCTGTCTGTATAATACATTCCTTGTTTTTCTAATAGATCTAACTGTTGTTCTATGTTCATCGTCTAAACATCTCCATATTAATTTTACCACTCAATCTTAAATCACTCAAGATACCTTGTCTTCTAATCCACTCTTCTTGACCAAGCTCTTTCATTGCATTATCTCTTAGTTGAAAGTAAGCCTTAATGCACTTATCACATGAACCAGTAGTAATTGTGTCTATAATGTAATGATCTCTATCAAGTATATATAAACATTCTTCCTGAAAAACTCTTGTATTTAAATGAAATCCATATACTTTTTCAAACATATTTCTAAATTCCTTTCCTTTTTAAAAGTATACAAGTTTTAAAATTCTTTTTAATTTTAATAATTAATTAAGAATCAACTCAGTATAATTTTATATCTTAATCCCCAACCTCTCTAAAAACCTATCAAACTATTCCCTAATCTGTAGCGTAAGCGGAAGATTAGATTGACTTAAGATTTAATATAGAAACTAACAACTAAATATTAATATTTAATAATTCATTAACTTTCTTCTTAATTAATTCTAACTCATTTTCTGTGGTTCTAAGTTTTTCTTTAACAAGAGCCATCTCCTTATCAGATTGATGCCATGAAGCAATCCATCCTCTGTCATAATCTTTAATACTTTTTTCTTCTAACTCTTCTTCAGTTAATATATATTTCATTTTTATTTCCTTTTGATTTAATATCTATATCTTGCTTGGCTCTCTCGCTGTCGCTTCGAGCCAAGAGTTTAGTTTTACCAAGTAGTTGGGAGTTTCACTGGCTCATCATAATGAGGACATACCTTGTTGTAAGAACAATAGTACTTGCACTTCATAGGTACATTAACACCCTTAACTTTTCTCATCCATAAATCTTTACATTTAGGAGGTACATCAAGCACACCCTTTAACTCATCTACTGCAGCCTGTATAATTGGCTCTATATCTATAGCAGGCACTTCACTAATAATCATGTTTGGTTCATCTTTAGTTGCAACTGCATCTTTTAAGAACCATACTAACTTCATATCAAACTTCTTTTCTGGATAAGTTCTTTCAGCTAACCACTTCAATACATTCATTTGTACAGTATATCCATTTGTCAATGGCTCTTTTGACCACATCTTATATGTATAGTTCTTAGTAAGTTTATAGTCATAAATACAATTACTTTCAGTATCAATTAAATCAGCTGTACCTGTAATAGAATAATCACCTAATTTCTTGTACATAGCATACTCAGTGTCAAATGCACTACCTTCAAACATCTTCTCCATACCTAAATGAAAAATAGATCCAAGTGTATTTTGACCTATCTCAGTCTCATCAATAATTCCATGCTCTTGCTTTAACCAGTTCTGACATACTTCATTCCCCACAGAACTAGCACTTAAGCTTTTTTCTATTCCTGAACCAACATACTTTGTGGCTCCTAATATAGTTTCTTTTATCACTTTACTTCCCTTATATTTGTTGGTTTAAATAATTCAACCATGGTTCTAAACATATTCGTATCTTCTAGTTCTTCTCTTTCAGCAATAGCTAATTGAGCCAGTAACTCATAAGACATTTGTTCAGCTAACTTTCTATCTAACCTAATTAATCTTTCAACCTCTAAATGTAGGTTGTTAAAATTAAATTCTAATACAATTTTATTGTCCATCACTTAGCCTTTCTATAACTTCTTTAACTTCCAAATCAATCCAATCATCATATAGTGATTCCTGACATGAGGGTTTAACCAAATCAAGCTCTTCTGGAATAAAAGGTATCTTAACCTTACTGTGTTTAAAAAGTCCTCTGAGAGCAGATCCTAGTCTTCCATAGAAGTAATCTTGATTGTCATAGTTACTAATAATATCTTTACCAGCTATAGTATATATCTTTGGTTCATCTAATTTATCTGCTAAGATAAAATTATAATTATCTTTCTTTCTAATTACTAGTTTCATTATTTATCCTCCTTGCTTAGTTCAATTAATAATTTTCCTTTCCATTTATCCTCATAGCAAACCTCTATAATATTAAATACAATAGGTCTAAATTTCTTCCACCACTCTAAAGCACCGTCATCCATTTCTGCTATCTCTTCATCACTAAAGCTTTTCCACTCTTCTATTTTATGTCTTCGGCATCCTATCTGCAAGGTATCAAGTGTAAATCCTATTTTGTAAGTATCAATTTGCATTGTTCTCAGTTCTTTCATATTTCCACTTGCTAATAGATTAGTACCATCTAAATTAGTATCTTCTAAATTAACATTATCTAAATTAGCACCTCTTAAATCAGCACCTCTTAAATCAGCACCTCTTAAATTAGCATTATCTAAATTAGCACCTCTTAGATTAGTGCCTTCTAAATTAACATTATCTAAATTAGCACCATATAGATCAGCACCTCTTAAATTAACATTATCTAAATTAGCACCATATAGATCAGCACCTCTTAAATTAACATTATCTAAATTAACATTATCTAAATTAGCACCTTCTAAATTAGCACCTCTTAAATCAGCACCTCTTAAATTAACATTATCTAAATTAGCACCATATAGATCAGCACCTCTTAAATTAACATTATCTAAATTAACATTATCTAAATTAGCACCATATAGATCAGCACCTCTTAAATTAGTACCTCTTAGATTAGTACCATTAACAATCGCTTCTCTTACTGCTTCTTTGACTGTATCTTTTTTACTTTCAAAAATTACTTCTTTTGAAAATCTATTTTTTATTTGTATCATCTTATTCTCCATACATTTCTTATGTTATTTATTAGGACTAATATATTCAACCCAACCATCTCTTTCTGTACAGTAATCATTTATATCTTCATCAATATTACCATTGCCTCTAAACCTCTTATACTTGTCGCACCAATAAATATACTCATCATCAAAGGTATCACTATTTAAACTCCAATATTCTAACCTAAATTTCTTGTTAGGATTAAGAACCATATTAACTATTGTTTCTTCTAATTTTAATTTCTTCATTATTTATCCTCTTTTTTAACGCTTGTCTAATGCTTAGATGTTAGTCGTTTGTTGACAGCATATATAGCTAAAAGTATACTATCTTCTTTATTCTCAGAATAGTATGATACTTGACTACTACTTGACCATCCGTATATAGTTGTTACATACAGCTTACTAGTACGATTGTATGTAGTTTTATACTCTATACTGTGTTCTCGCTTTATGTATTTTCTGTAAGAATTTATATTACTGTTTCGATTAAATAAGGCTATCTTGGCTCTGTCTATTTTATCTTCATCTGTTAATGTAAATTTTAGGCATCCTTTGTAAACCGCACAATTCATGCTAGCTGAGTTTATTTTTGATAAACCACCTGCAACCAATTTGCTCTCTTCACCGTCTGAAAAGCCTAATTTATATATTTCTTCTAATACTTCTATGTTCATTATTTATCCTTTAGTTTTAAATTGTTTTTGAGACCGACATCAGTGTCGGCACCAAATTGCCTGTCTCATCTATCATCCTTCCATTCATCATAGGCTCTACATTGATATTCACTTACATAACATTCATAAGCTTCATTGAGCCATTCATCTTGCTCATCATTTGTTAAATCATTATCAATTAGAAATTCATCTAATTCATCTAATCCATGTTTATTTATCCAATCACCATAATCTAATGTCATTGTTTATCCTTTTCTTTAATTAATACCCTAAAGAGAATCTATATGGTTGCAACATACCTGTACCTATTCCCCGAATAGTACAAAAAATAATATTCCATAAGGCCGTTCCTTTCTAATTAAGCTCATTTATCATCCGATAAACTACTGCACTGTTCTTGCATTTAATAGACTCTATTTAGAGTATTATGTGTTTAGATATTAATCTATTCCTACATCTCTTCTTGAATCATCTAGTGATTCTACATTTCCCTTCATTCCTGTAAACTTACCATATTCAGTAAGAGTGTTAGTTGGCTCAATATTACCTTGATAAGCTTTATACTTATGATCTGTTGGTTCAACAATAGTTGCTTTGTTTTTCTTTAACCATTCCTGTTGTAGGTCTATAGCCTTAGAGGTCATTTGAGTCTTTTGCTTAGTTCTTCTAACTATTACCATTGAAAGTGATTCTTTAGGTGTTACCTTAGGCATAGATTCAGCTTTAAACATAGGAACTTCTATCTTTTTAGGTTGAGGTACTACTTTAGGTTTACTCTTTACTTTCTCTTTTATAGTCTTAACTACTAGTTTCTTCTTTGTAGTAGTCTTCTTAGGTTTAGGTATTACTGCTCTATCTTCTTTAAGAGTATGACCTCTCTTCTTTGCTCCTAGTTTACCATTACAACTATATGAACAAGTAACTGTCTTTATATTGTGAGCAATAAAAGGAGTATTACACTGTACACATATCCTATCTATATTGATAGTTGGTCTAACTCTTTCTCTTTGTTTAATAGTATTAACTATCTTTCTACATTCATCTGAGCAAGTCTTCTTCCTACCACCCTTAGGTATGTTAAATGTAACTGTACAATCTGGAGCTTCACAAGTTCTATCTTCTCTCTTGTTTCCTGATCTAAGTCTCTCTTTGTAATGAAGCTTATCTCTACAACTCTTACTACAGAATTGTTTGGTTCTAACCTCAGGCATAAACATTTCTTTACATTCTAAACATCTCTTTTCTTTCTGTACTACTTTTTTCTTTTCATTATTGAAAGATTGTTGACATTCTCTTGAACAGAATACTGTAGTTGAATTAACCATTCCCATATCACTATTACAATGTTTACAAAACTTATGTTCTTTAGGTTTAGATTGAGTACATCTCTTAGAACAAAATCTAGTACCTAACTTAGTATGATTAATATCTGCATCACATACAGTACATCTTCTATCTCCTAATCTTTTAAGTTCTTCTTGTCTTCTTTCTTCTCTTTTGTACTTTTGATTGCATACAGAATTACAGAAATGTTTAACTAAAGTCTTACCTCTAGTTTCTGTTACTGCTCCACATTGTTTACAGTTACCCTTTGCCATTACTTATCCTTGATAATATTCTTTTCTATTTATTCTGTCTAATTGATCCATGATATTATTAGTGGTTTTAAACTCACTACTAGTGCCTATATTCTTCTCTAAATCAAAGTATAGGGTATTAGCTAACCTTAGACATTTCATCCCTGCTGAGCCTTTAAATACATCTTCTTCAGCTAAGTATAGACAAGATGATACACCTAATAATAAAGCATTACCATCTACATCTTCACCATTTGTTATTGTTTCTAGCTTGTTATATGCAGATGTTACATATTCTATGGCTCCATTCTCAGTCTTAATTCCATGGTTCTTTTGAACCAGTTGTAATAATTCTTTAACTTCTGGATGGTTACCTTTAGCATCATCTAAAAATTGAGTTAAGAAACTCATTGCTAAAGCACTATATTCTTTATGATATTCTTTCATTAATTATCCTTATTTTCTAGTATCCATTCGCAAGCTAAAAAACATGCTTCTGGTTCTGTATCTGCTAAAACTATTTCTTGTGGGTTTATTTTACCAAGTGAAGCTGTGCGATGATTTACCTCACATGACGCGGATATTGCACCATACCCTGAAAACAAAAAGTAATTCTTAGTATAAGCCCATTCTTTACATAAATGCATTAGTTCATATATGTTGATATATCTATAATATAGCTTACTTCCTACTTTTTCAATATATTCAATATCATTAGGCTGAAGCTGTTCGTCAATATCAAGTTTACAACCTAATACTTCACTTAACAATTCTTTAGATATGCTCATTATTTATCCTTCTATTTTACTTAATATTAATCTTATTAAACAATGTTCTCCGTATGTCTTAGCATGATTATCATCTATATCTTTAAGTAACTTAATTAGTTTCTTTGGGTCTATTAGTTGTTGTGGTTCTGTGTATATGTTCATTTCTTATCCTTTATAGTTCATACTCTTTACTGTTGAGTATTTCACATACTCTTTCAGCTACTTTTTCAGGTATGTAGATTGCTCCTATAATTTTTATAGTAACCCAAGATCCTACGACATACCTATTATCACATATATTAACACAATATTTATATTGGTCTCTATCATCCCAATCAGCTACCCAATCCTCCATACCTAGTTTAATAGTTACTGCTTCTACTAGTGCTCCTAGTCTCATCATTTCATTTTGAGTTTTAAAGTGTTCGTTAGCAAACTTTCCAGTTTTTCTATATCTACCTGCTTTAAGGTGGTCTTTCTCTTTTCCTACATTCCACCGTATAGGAGCATCACGGTAACCTACAAGGAAAATGCTGTCATCCTTATACTCTACATACTTACTGGGAACAGTAGCTTCTTTGAGTTGTGCGTCATCGCATATAATGGCTTCTATCATCCATGGCTCTATTTTGAAGTTGTCATAAATACTATCAGCGTCTAGTTTAACAACAGAGTTACATAGCGGTTTCATTTCACGGCTAAACACTGGAGTATTGTCTGAGTATGTTCTCCCTCCATAGGTGGTTTTGTTTGTAATCTTCTTAATTGATTTCCAAGATTTAATAAGTACTTTTCTGTCTCTGATTTGATCTTCTGTGTAATTCATTTATAATTCCTTTATTGCTTTATATTTTTTAATCTCTTCATTAATAGGTTTACCTATATTAATCAACATGTTTGCTATAAAGTCTTGTAACTCTTCAGTTGATTTCTTCCATTCTAAGCAATTCTCTCTATATATATAAGCATTCTTAGATTCTCTTTCTAGGTTATCTTCTAATCCTTTTATTATGTCTTCTAGGTCTTCTACTTTGTTTTCTAATCGTATAACCTCACTGCTTAATGAAGTGATAAATCTTTCACTTGCTTTCATTGGTTCTCCTTAGTTTCATATCGTTCATTAACTATTTCTCTATATGTAAATGATCTTATTTTTGCTAGTTCTTTATGTTTAGCTATTAACTTTAGTTCTGTTGCTGAGTTATTAACCTTTTCCATTCTATTGAATAGCATCCAATCTTTTCTTGATTGTTCTAGTAACTTTTCATATGTCATAATTTAATTCCGTGTGTATTCATATAGTTCCTCTAAGGCTTCATCTAGTCCTATACCATCTATATATGGTTCACTGGCTCTATCTGACCACCAATAGCCTTCAATCATATTAGTTTTAGTATCTATAAATATAGATGGACCTCCGAAAGCTACCATAACTAGTGCACTTCTATATGAACCATCAGAACCAATCCTATATTCTATATCTAATGCATCACTTAAGTACCAGAATCCATTTATGGGTTCTCCTATCATATCTTCTGTTACATCATTGTAACCTACATCATCTTCTGTATATACTGCACCTGCTAGGTCTTTTACTATGTGTTCTAAGTTCATTTCTGCCATTATTTACCCTTTATTTTTGTTTTAAGTCTTATAAACTTAATAGTACATACTTAATAAATATATACTATGAAATTATTTGCTACATAAACTCATAATATAAATGTATATTATCTTTAGTGATTAAGTCTCCGTTATTTTCAATATCGTCAATCATTAAATTTAATTTTTCGATTAAATCCTCTCTGTGACTTTCTATCATGGCATTACTTATTTCTTTTTTAATTAATTTTATTATTTTATTTTTCATAATTTACCCTTTATTTTTGTTCATCTATATATATATTAAATCCTGTTGGTGCATCGTGTGATGCTGTTCTAAAATAGAACCCTTGATCATTTATTCTTAAAATTAAAGAGTGATTACCAAAGCTAAAACATTTTGATAGTAGCTCTTCTACATTATCTGCTGTTGCATACCCTGTCTGTCCTCTCCAGTTACTATTTGTTGCTTCTAGCTTTACAGGAAATATAAATTGTTCATCAATTTGATCTTTAAACATATCGTAATAGTATTCCCAATCATCAGTTTCTTCATCAAAGTCATATTCATCATATTCTGCTATGGTTCTATAGTCACAGCCTTCATCTGGTTTAAAATCGTATTTCATTACTTGTCCTTTTGTTCGTTCATCGTTGTTCCTTTTCAGATTCTTACTACTGAAATATTAACATTTGCGGAGCGTGTTTTGTTTCTTTTACAAAAGAAAAAGAAATTTACACTACATATAACTTTAATTATAATGGAAATTAATTAATCGCCGTCAGGCGAAATTTTTTGCATAAAAAAAAGAGCTGTTAAGCTCTTTTATTTATATTTAAATCCATACTAAATAGATGTTCTTTTGTTTCTTGTGTTTGCTTTCTTTTCAACTACTTTTTTAATCGAGTACCCCTCAATATATTGACTGTAAGCAATTAATTCACCATTACTTAGTAAGTAAGCTGGTTTGTCGTCTGCTACTTCTTCAGCTTTCTGATCCATAAAGAAAACTAAACTATTTAGGAAACTTTCTTTTTCTTCTTCTTGGCTCTCATCAATTAAAAATATATCTGAGTTATTAATAATTGATAATAAACTATTATCTATCTCAAAGAATACTTTAAAATGTTCTTGTCCATTTTCTGGGTTATATCTTAGAGCCACCACTTCATTTTGGTCTGTTAGTGCCAGAGTCATTTCATATTTAAATAATTTACCGTCTATACTGTAAACACAATAGCTAGAAGCTTTTATATAATTAGTTCCTAAGATCTCTTTGTCAAATGGATTTGATTCTGTCAAAAGTTCCCATTTGCTACCTTTTTGGCTCTTTTCTAGTTGCTTATAAAAGTCTTTTAATTCCATCTGTAGACCTGAAATAATATTTGTTGCTGTTGCTAACTCTGTATTGATTAAGTGTTTTTGGTCGTTTAGTTCTAAGATTAGTTTTGTATTTGCTTTCATTTTGTTTTCCTTTTGCCTTGTTTGGCTTTTTAGGTTCTATCTTCTTTTTGGCTATGATATAAATTCCCTTTTTGTATATATATTATATCTAAAGTTATCCATTTATTCCTTTAAATTTACACTTTTTACTTCTAAATTTCTAAATTTATAAATAGTTTCTTTTTGCTTTCAATCCTTTTTTTTTGACCTTCTGGCGAAGAAATCTCTCTGATAAGAGTCTCCGAAGGAAAGATTAAAAGAGAATAGAGCCATAAAGAAAGTATTTAAATATTTCTGTGGTTCTATATGATTTTTACTTAGCATATCTTCTCAAAGATATTAATAAGTAAACTAATCAGATATGGTTCCTGAACTATTTACATATGATATTCTTATTAGCCATTGGCAATAGCCCTGATAGGAGCGATATACTTTTTAGAATAAAAAGATTTAGCGGATAGCAGGTTTCTGCTCCATATTTATTGTGTGTTACTTATTATTTATTATTTGTTGCTGTTCTTGAATGAATAGTATGTAAGTATTGTTATCCATAGTATTATTCCTGCTACTGTTATTATTTCTTCCATTATGTTCTCCTTTTGTTTGTTTTGGTTGTATAATATATTAGGTTGGTATTATGTGAGATGTAGTTAGGTATACGAAGATGTAGTTACCTTTACCTTACTTTATCTTTACTTTATCACATACATTACACTATATTTACCACTCCAATCTCCCTTTCTTAACAACCTTAATCCTATAAGGCTCTATATATCAATGGGGGGATTTCGTAAATTCCATTCAATAGGTACTCTTAAATATTTTATAACCCATTTTTTTAGATACTACTAGATATTTTCTGACCCATTTTTTAGGTATTTCTAGTACTCATTATCTCTTCCATCACAGGTTCAACTATAGCACTTAAACTCTCCCACATATGATAATAATACTTTGCTGTATAATTACTTCTAACTTGATGTATATATTTTGCGTCAGTACTATCAATAGTGCGAATAAAAGTATTCTCAATATTAATATGTAAGTTAGCTATCATACTTGCTTGAAAATGAGCCAATGATTTAAAGTCATTATCTTGAGCAGTATAATTTAAAAAGAATAGAACCACATTGTAAACTAATCTTCTAGTTACATTCTTTCTGGCTCTAATCTTTTTGTATAATTTTCTATGTGCTATCTTTGTTCTGTATGTTTTTAGTTGATAAGTATAATATTGTTTTGTTAAGAGCCAGTCTAATCTTCGTTCAGCATTATCTATTGTTGATTGTTTTACTTTAGTATATATACGATCTTCTTTCTTACCCCTGTATGCAACTGGTGCATTACAACCAAAGAATGATGTATGAAGTGATTGCTGATATGGTGTTGTGGCTCTACCAACATGACCTATTCTTATTCTTTTATCTTCCAATCCTCTTGTTAGTAGCTTCTTTTGACAAGAAGAACAGTAAAGTACTGTTGATATTATAGGGGTGTGACACTCAGGACAGAAGCCGTTTGTTTCAGACTTGTCCTTTTGGTAACGCATGTGATTCTCTTCTGTATTCCAGTATGGCATAATTGACATCTAAATTCCTTTTTGTTATTATAGCAACGAAAGGTTTAAAAATGGAAGCAATAATAAAAATGCTTGAAGAGATTCAAGATAAATATGCAAGTAGATCTCTGGTTCTACAGTTGTCAAACAGGGATGTTAGCGACTATGATAGAGGAATTATAGCTGGTGAGATAAGAATGCTTACTAGAATAATGACGGAGTTAGCTAATGATAAGTCTAAGATACTTTAGTGAAGAAGATGTAAATGTTTTAACAGAAATGTTAGAAGAGTTTGCAACAGAAACATTTGGTACCGAAGAGCCAACAGTGAATGTAGATCAATTTGTAGATGGACACAGTTATATCTATCTGATTATAAGAGATAGTGAAGTAATTGGATTTACTAGTTTTACTGCTATGGATTACTATGGAATGAGAGATATGGTTCTGAACCATGATTACCTTTATGTAAGAAAAGGGCATAGACGAAGTAAAGCAATGCACATAGTCAATCTTCAAGCAGGAAAAATTATTGATGTATTAAAATGTAATTTAAGCATTCCACTTGCTAATGGTACCCTAGAGCAAGGGCTTAATAGACGGATTAAATCGAAACTGATTTACTCAACTTATGAGTATAAATATGAAGATGTAGCTACAGAATATGATAGACTACAGAAAAAAATATATAAGGATAAATAATGGGAAAAAAATCTTCAAGTACGGCAGCAGCTCAACCAATAGTAGCACCAACAGCTCCAGTAGAGGAAGCTAGTGTAGAGATAGACGAGGAATCTGAAAAGAAGAGATTGAATACTGGTAAATCTTCATTAAAGATGCCAGTAACTACTACTCCAACTACAGGACTAAAGATATGAGAATATATGAACAGTTTGACATTATGGATCCACGAAACTTGGAATATAGTTTTAAAGGTAATCCGCTTAAGAAATTAGAAGATAGTGTTAAAAAAACAATCAAGGATCCAACAAGGCTAATAACTAAACCAATAGAAGAGATCGGTCAGGCAGGTGAAGATATTACTGATAGGCTTACTGGAAAGATGACTGACAGGGAGGCAGCAGCAGTTGCAGAAGCGGTTGCAGCGGCAGAAGAAGATCAAGACGGAGCTATGTCTACGACAGAAGAAGAAAAAGCTGAAGACCAAGAGAAGACGAAAAAGAGAGCCAGAACAAAAAAGAAAACTTTAAAAACAAAACAAACTTCAGTATCTGGTGCTGGATTAAAGGTTTAATAAATGGCTGAATTAGTTAGTGCAGCAAGTAGGTATGACGAGTTAAACGGAGAAAGAAGTTCTGTTACAGACAGGGCTGAATTATGTGCCGAACTAACAATACCTTACTTGTTTAGAGAGGATGGAGCATCAGCGACAGACGATCTTGAAAGAAAATATACGCAAGGATATGGAGCAAAACTAGTTAATCATTTAGTTGGTAAGTTTGCTCTTAGTATTCTTCCGCCAAGTCAACCTTTCTATAGGTTAAGTGCAACACAAGAGGCTATGGAAGCTATCACTCAAGGTGATGAAGCTGCAGCTTTTGAAATTGAAAAGGTATTGGCAACTCAAGAAGAAGGTATTCTTAGATATATTAATAAGAGTAGATTTAGAAGTAGTCTTTATCCTGCACTTAGGTTGGCTATGGTTACAGGTGACTCACTGGTTGAGAAAATAGTAAGCAATGGCTCTTATAGAGTTTTTAATATGAGAAATTATGTTATTAAAAGAGATGCTGCTGGAAATATTCTTGATCTTATTATCAAGGAAGTTTTAGACTTTGATGCAGTACCAGAAGAAATTAGAAATACTATTCCTGACGAAAAGAAAGAAGATGAAGTAAATCTTTATACTAGAGTTAGGTTAGAAGAAAAAGTATATAAGATTAATCAAGAGATTAATGAAGTGATAGTTTCTGGCTCTGAAGAAGAGATTGATAATATTTCTGATAGATTTATATCTATTCGATGGAACAAAGTAGACGGTGAAGATTATGGTCGAAGTTTTATTGAAGAGTACCTAGGTACAATGATAGCATTAGAAAAACAAAGTCAAGTAATTAATGAGAGTGCGATAGTAGCTTCAAAAACTATATTTACAGTAAATCCAAATGGTATGACTAAGTATGAAGACTTTGTAGATGCAGCAAATGGTGATGTTATTATTGGTCAAGAGACTGATGTTGGTACGATTAAAACTAACAAACATGTTGACATGCAAGTGACACATGCTATAGTTCAAGAATATAAAAAAGAATTAGCAGAAGCATTCTTACTGGGTAGTGCTGCAATTAGAGATGCTGAAAGAGTTACAGCTCATGAAGTTCAAATGGTTGCAAGTGAATTAGAAGCAAGTTTTGGTGGTATTTATACTGCTATTGCAGAAGATATTCAAATGCCACTTATTGAGAATGCAATGAAGACTCTTAAGATTGATGGTGGTGACGATATAGATATTATTGTAACTGCAGGAGTTGAGGCTCTAGGTAGAAATATTGAGTTGTCTAAGATTAATAGTCTTATTCAAGAACTTGGAATGTTAGGTCAATTAGTTGGACAAGAAGCAGTAGCTAAAACTGTAAATGTTGCAGCGATGACAAGTGCTATGGTAGCAAATAGTGGTGTAGCTAGTAAGAATTTCTTATATAGTAAGCCTCAGATGGATCAAGCTGAAATGGCTGCAAGAGAAGAAGCTATTGGAAAAGAAGCATTGACTCCAGCTATGCAACAATTAGGTGCAGGTGGAATGCAACAACTTATGGAAGGAGAATAAAAGAATGGCAGTTAAAATTATCACAAGTGTAAATGTAGTGGTTGATGCGGAACCTATCAAGAAGGCTCCAGCTAAAAAGAAATCAGCAAAAAAGAAAGAAGAGAAGTAGTATTTGGGGTATGGTGGTTTTGTCTTTCCCCATCATGCCCTACTGTTAGGAAAGACTTTTATTTATAAAGGATTAGACAATGGAAATAGATAACCAAGAAGAAACAATAGAGCTTACTCCAGAAGAGCAAGCAATCGCAGATAAAGTTACAGGTAAAGAAGTAGAAGATAATAGTGTTGTGGAGCTTCCTAGTGAAACTGCAGCAGAAGAGTCAAAAGGTGACGATGCAGAAGAATTATTCGCAGGTAAGTACCAAACATTGGGCGATCTTCTGGATGGGATTAATAATCTAAATTCAGAATTGCCAAAATATGTAATTGATGGAATGAGTGATGAGGCTTTAGAACAGCATTATTTAGAACTACAAAAGGATTTTAGTAAAAATGGTAGAAAGCACACTAAACAGGAACCAGAAGGAACTGACGAAGCGAAAGAAGAGGGTTCTGAAAAACCTGAACAAGTAAGTAAAGAACTATGGAATGAGTTAGAGTCGTACTATTCTGAAAATGGTAATATTACTAATGAAATGTATGACAAGTTAAATGCTGCTGGTATTCCAGATAGAGTAGTTGACAAGTATATGGATAGTCTTGGTGCAGATCAACAAGCATTTACAGATCAGGTATTTGAAATTGCTGGTGGTGAAGAACAGTATCAAGTTATTAAGGCATGGGCTGAAGATGGAAATATTCCAGCTAAACAGATAGAAGCTATTTCCAAAATGGACTATGATGGTATGCTTCTAAGCATGCAAGGAATTAAAGCTAAATACGATGCAGAAGTTGGTTCTAATGAGCCAGCAACTAGAATAACTGGTGGAAATAAGTCTAATAATTCAGGTTCTTATGGAAGTCAAACAGAGTATATTTTAGATATTTCTGACAAACGATATGGTAACGACAAGAAGTATACCTACGCGGTTGACACTAAATTTACTAACAGTAAAAATTTACAGTAGCTTGACAACTTTGTGTAAAGTGTGCTAGGATTCCATTAGATTATTTACTAATGACCTCAGCCTCTTTCCAAAGAAGAGATTTATTGAGATACCCAGATGTAATAAGATAAACAGGTATTCAGTAGAGGTGTGGCAAAGAGCCATAAATAATAATTTTAAACATATAAAAGGAAATTTAATATGTCAGTAGTAAGTACAAAAACAGGATTAGCATTACAAATCTATGCTAAAACAATCGCAGCAGTAGAAAGAAAGAATGTATTCAAGGAACTATGTACAGTTCAAACAATTATGTCAGGATTCTCTCACAGATTTAATGTAATGGGAACTGGAATTGATACAGATGTATCTTCATTCGCATTAGGATCAAACCCAGCTGAAACTCAATTATCAGTTAACAAAAGAGATATTACTGTTGATAGAACTCTAACATCAAGAAAGAAAATTGATAACTGGGAAAAGAAAGCAGCTAACTTTGATATGGTATCTGCAGCAGTAGATCAAAATGCAACTTCAATGGCTATCAAGATTGATAAGTTAGTTGTAGCAGAATTAAATACAGCAATGGGTGAAGCTCAATTATTAGCAGAAGATGGTTCTGGTAAAGTTGTTCAAGATTCAGCTGGTGAAGTTACTGATACAGTAATCGGTACAGGTACAACTGCAGAAGCTAAAGGTGATGCTTTATTAGAAGCTATGTTCGCTGCTGGTTCTGTACTTGAAGGCAAGGATCAAGTTGGTAAACAAAGATATTTTGTAACTTCTCCAACTATGTATGACAAATTAGTACTTTCTAAAAAAGGTGTTAATGCAGATTACAACTCTGGTGCTAATGGTTCTATTGCTGAAGGTAATGTTTTAACTATTGATGGTGTTCAAATTCTTAAGTCTAATAACTTAGATACTGCTCCAAGTAACATTAGTGTTGGTACAACACTTGCAGGTTGGTTCTTCACTGAAGACGTAATCGGTATTACTGAGTTAATCGGTCTTAACACTACTGAGTGGGAAGAAAAGAAAGAAAAATGTTACTACACTGATGTAGAGTATGCAGCAGGTTTCGGTGTTCTTAACCCAGCTTCTTTAGTTGCTATTACTTACTAGTCTTAACAGCTAAAAGAAAACAATAAAGGGAGGGAGGTAACTCCTTCCCTTTTTTTTATTTATGAAAGGAAATCTATGAATAAAAGAGACGCAATAAATGAAATACTTTTAAGTCTTAACGAATTACCTTTAGATGTTAGTGACGCAGTTGAAGATATTGGGATTGCAGTAATTGTAGACAAAGAACTAGATATTGCAAAAAAGAAAATTCTAGCACAAGGTTGGTTCTTCAATAAGATGACTAGAACTTTGTATCCTAACACGTCAGGATATATCGTTATACCTGAATCTTTTCTGTCAGTAGATGGTGGAGATAATGAAACTACTCTTATGGTTCGAGACTGGAAGTTATTTGATAAGGCTGCTATGTCATATTTGTTTGAAGAGCCAAAAGAATGTATAGTTACAGAAGACATTGTCTTTGATGACTTACCATTTCATGCAGCAAACTATGTAGTGCAAACAGCATCTTTGCAGGCATATATAAACATTATTGGTAATAGTGAAGATATTCAACTTAGAGCCAGTGCAGTACAACTTGCTAAGATTGAAGCACTAAGAGACAATGCAAATAATGTAGACGGTAATATATTGGCAGCAACATACGCCTCTAACCTACTAGACAGAACAGGACTGTAGTATGGCTCTTGTAAATCATAACATAAACAATATGGCAGGTGGAGTATCACAACAACCTGATGAGTCTAGGTTTGATAATCAAGTAGAGTCTATGGACAACTTTATGGTTACAGCTGCTCAAGGACTAAGAAGAAGAAATCCTGTGGCTCAAGTTAATACTACAGCAAGGAACCATACTGACACTATGGCTGTCCATTCTTATGATAGAGGTGATGGTCTTAACAAGTATGGTATGATTGTTGATAATGACGGGCTTAGGATATTTGACGAGGCAGGAAACCCTAAGACAGTTAATATTGTAGGCGGAACTGATCCTATTGCTCAATGGGGAAGTACTGATTGGAGTACTAATATTCAATTCTTAACAGTAGGTGATACGACTTGGGTTCTAAATAAGAATATGACCGTTAGAAGTTCTCTTGAAGCAGCTGAAGAAAGAACAGATAGAGCATTTTATTGGATTAAAAAATCATTTGACAATGGTCAGGACGAAGGGTATACATATCAAGTGGTTCTTGATGGAATAACTCACGAGATAAATTCTACTGATACTATTGCAGCAATAGAGAATGTAGATGTAAGTGTTCCTCTTCTTCCAGAAAAGCATGGATTACTTAAGAAGATTAATGACATATCTATGACCACAAGAATTTTTGCTAAGAACTCTGGTTCTATACTGACAATAATCAAGGGGTCTATGGCTTCAGCAGATGAGACTATTGGTGGAGCTGCTTGTTCTGGAATACCAATTGCACCTACTGGATATAAATATGTTAGGGTAGCTACCGATACTAATGGAACCAATGCAGGGTATCATGACATTACAGACGGTACTGGAAGATATGAAGCATATAGTAAAATGATTAATGGTGGAGCCATATACACAACTTCTGGTTGGGTAGATGCTGCATCTATGAGCTGGGGAGTAAGTGGCTCTCATGAATATGCTTTAGTTAATGTTCAATATTATAAAGATAACGACTATAGTCTGTATGGCTCTACGACTACAAGAATAATTCAAAGATACAGTGATGGAAATACATTTACTTTTGAGTCTGGAGATTCATGGGGTAATCAGGCAAGTGTTGGTTGGAAAGATAGTGTATCTAAAATATCTAACTTGCCTTCTTCTATGGACGGATTTACAAATGAAGAAGTAGGAACTATTGCCATTACTGGTACAGATAAAGATTCATTTACTAACTACTACTTGTCTTGGGAAGATGATCACTGGAAAGAAACTTATGAAGACGGAACAAAGATGACTTTAGACAAGTTGACTTTACCAGCAAAGATAGTTCAGATAGACGATGATACTTTCGAACTTGGATTCAATGATGATTGGATTGATAGAGTTAAGGGAGATGAAGATTCAAATCCAGCACCGAGCTTTATAGATTATACTATCTCAAATATGTTCTTCTTCAAGAATAGATTAGGATTTACTTCTGAAGAGAATGTTATCTTGTCTGAGACTGGATATTATTATAACTTTTTTGCTACTACAGTAATGGAAGTATTGGATAGTGATCCTATTGATGCAGGGGTTGATAGTAATACAGTATCTGTTATCAGGAATGTAAATGCTACTGCTGGGGCTCTTACTTTATGGGCAGATAATGCACAGTTCTTATTGAGTGGTGGTGAGATTTTATCCCCAGCAACTACAAGAATAAGTCAGACTTCTAGTTATGCGTGTGACAATGGATTGTCTCCGTTGGTTGTAGATAATGAGATTATTTACTTTAATAAAAAAGGTAGTTCTCTTGAAGCATTAAGTTATGCTCCTGCATCACTGCAGGCTGATAAGTCTAGTGCTGAATCAATTAGTGCTCATGTACCAACTTATTTACCGTCTACTATATCTTCAGTTAAAATTGCTTCTGCTTATAATATGATGTTTTTAGTGTCTGGCTCTAATTCAAATACTATTTATGTATATAAGTATCATATTCAAGGTGGGGCTAAAGTTCTTAGTGCATGGTTCAAGTGGAACTTTGCAGATACAATAAGAGCCATTGAGGTTCTGAATAATAAATTGTTTGTATTGGCAAATGATAGAGATATTCTATCTTTAGAGTTGGAACCACAAAATATTGAAGAAAACTTCTTAGACAAGGGAACGGTTAGTTATGATTCTAGCGTAATTATGTCAAAGTATAATGTGTCTACACAGCAAGGTACACAGACGATTAGAGAACCATTCTATGTTAAGAATATTAAGGTTAGTAGACAAGGCAAGGTCGACTTCGATATAATCAACGAAGAAAGAAACAGCACTACGACTGTAGCATCTAAACATTTAGATAGAAAGTTGGTAGTTGGAGGAAACTCTAGCAAGGTCAAGACAGGTTTTTCAACATCTTATGACACTGGGTGTCAGATAGATACGGTTAGCATTGAAGGTAGACTTCAATCTAAATCAAGAAATGTATAAAGGAATATAAATGGCTTTATCAACAGAGTCGTACTCAGCAGACGGACTACAGAAGGAATTTACAGTAGCAAATACTGTTCTTTCTGAATCGCATGTAAGAGTACATTACTACTACGACAGTATAGATCATTCAATATCAAGTGACTACTGGGATTTATTAGGTAGTACTATTTTGTTTGCTACGGCTCCAACGGCTGGACATGTAGTAAAGATTACAGTATCAAGTGACGGAACAGGACTAGATGATTCTCCTACAAACATATCAACAATTGCAAATAATATTGATGATGTGGTTCTAGCAGGACAAAGTGCTGTGGCTATAGTAACAGTAGCAGACAACATATTAGATGTTAACACAAACGCTACAAATATAGTAGCGATTCAAAATGCAAGTGCAAACGCAGATACTGCAACAGCTAAAGCTCAAGAATCTAGTGAGAGTGCAAGTACGGCCTTAGAATTAAAAAATACAGTAGTAGAAAAAGAAGCATTAGTTAATCCTCATTATGGTGCTATAGATAGTATTGCAGCTGTTGAGGTATTAGAGGATATGAATATCTTAGCTAATACTCAAACACTAGCTGACATTGAAGCGGTAGCAGGTATTGCAGACCTTATTGAAGAAGGAGTTGGCTCTATTGGTAATACAACTTCTCAAGGTATGTTTCAACACAATAAAAGAATAGTATCAGATAAGACAATTACAGAAGATTATAATGCTATCAGTGCAGGACCTGTAACTGTAGATGAAGGTGTAACTGTAACTGTACCTGAAGGTTCTACATGGACTGTAGTATAATGAGAAAGGAATAATATGAGTGCAATTAAAGCAAACCAAGTATTAAACTTGGATGGAGATAGGATTGGTTCTGTAGTAGTAGATAGTATTGCTAATATGAAGAACTTAAATACTGAGATAGGGGCTAATGCTACTGTAGAAGTATTAGGTTACTATAGTAAAGGCGATGGTGGAGGTGGTACTTTCTATTGGGATAGTACTTCTGTTGAAGATGATAATGGCGGTACTATTATTGAAGCTACTGGTGTAGCTGATGGTAGATGGATTAGGAACTGTAGTGGTAGTGTAAATGTGAAATGGTTTGGAGCTGTTGGAGACTATAGTGATGCCACTCAAACAGGAACGAACGATTCCCCGTCAGTAGAAGCTGCAATTTTATTTATAGAGAATACAGAGAAAAATACTTTGTTTTTCCCTGATGGATACTATTACCTAGAAACAATGGTAGATATTAGTATTGAGTCAGTATATCACCGCTCTTATAGGTTTGTGGGTACTTCTCAGTCAGGAATGAATGCTGGAATACCGGGGGGAACAAGGATTACTGGTGGGCTTGGAATTGAGTCACTATTTAGGTTTATTTGCCCCTTAGAAACTTCGGTTGGAGGTTATGCCGCAGCCTTTGAAAATATTGATTTCTTTGGGAGAAATAAGGAGATTGGCTCAGCTATACTAAATAATGTAGGAGGAGCACCTTCAAGACCTTTTAGTGTGAGCAGCTGTAACTTCAGAGGCTTTGACAAAGCATTCTATTCTGATATTTCTTCTACTGGACTAACTACAGGTCTTTCTACAGTAAGCATCAGTAAGTGTAATTTTGTACATAATAATTATGCAGTAGTTGCTAATGGGCAGTCTGGATTAATGAACTTAGCTTTTACGGAAAATGTATGTGAACAAAATTCACTAGGTGGAATATATGGTATGGACTACTCTAATGGTTCTATTGGAGGGACTTGCCTTATTTCAGACAATCTAATGGAGGGTCAACCGAACGCAATCGTAATAGTTGGAGGGCTGTTGCATACAGAAGTAGCGAGAAACTACTTTGAAGTTAACAGTGAAAGTATTGTCAATATTACAAATAAGAACAGTAGTAGTTCTATGTATGTTCATAATAACTTCTACCTCAATTCAACTGGATACAACTCTCTTCAAGGAGGGACAGTGAGATATGAGGACACTTGGAAAGATATCGTTTTTGGTAATACTACGGGAGCAACAAGCACAGTTATTCCGAGTATTCTAATAAAAGATGGTACTACTCATCATTCTGCAGGATTTTCCCCAGCAGCCTCTATTTTTAGTACTGATATTATAGATACGAACATTACCAAGATGGGCTATATTGAGAAGTATTTAGATGTAACTAGTACACCTTTAGGGAAGATGGGGTATAGGACCATAACTTCATACACTTCTCTTGCCCCCATAGATACAGCAGTCGCTGATGGGGATTACATTGTAGCTATGGCTCTAGTAAGGCAAAAAGAAGGAGAGAATGCTCAGGTTTATCTTAATGTATATGATTCCGCTAATAACAGGATTGGAAACACTGAACCAACAGCAGAGCTAGGTTATCAAAACTCAGGAGACTGGGTATTAGTTTATAGGATGTGTAAAGTTAACAGTTCTTCAGCATCTATAAAAATAAGATGGCATAGTAATGCTGGGGATTCTATTGATATATCAAATACTTATGTATATAAAGTATCAAACCCATCTTCTGATGTAGTATTGCCTATTTTTCTTCCTTCTCTTGATGAGATAGTTGATACAAGCAAATGCATATTCACTTCTGGGACCGCAGGAACTGCTATTTATGATACAGGTATCACTTCTCTTGGAGTAGATGGATTTGCCAATGGAGGCTTTTATGATGTGTTTGCTATGGGAATGGTACAGCCAACAGGGAATGCGAAAAGAACTGTTCAGTACGGGCAAATATCTATAGGCTATGGCGGCAATGGTAATGAAATAGATTACATTACAGCTTGGAGCCCTTCTGTTACAGCAGTAACCTCACCTGTAGTTACTGCTGTTTTTTGGGATGGTATCACAGAGAGTTCTACAGCTAGTGGGCTAACGGATGGTTATGGAATACGAGTTAAAATTGCAGGATTACAATCAGGGTATGAGCAATATAGTGAGCTACGAATACAAAAGAAATATTAATTTCAACAATACAAAAGGATAAATAATGGCACTAAGAAAACGAATTGAACTAAGAAGAGGAACACCTCTTCCATTGGAAGCAAAAGATTTACCTGCAAATGCTGAAGCAGGGTACTATACACTAAAAGAGAATGCAACAATTGATAATGTATATCACAAAATTATCTCTCTTGAAGTAATAGATAGTGGATGTATATTTACACTAGCTAGCCAAGAGGCGGACAGAAGAAGTTCTATTGACTACTCTTTTAGTATAAACAAAGCTGGGGGTAACTTTATTGAACAAGCATATGAATATCTAAAGACTCTACCAGAGTTTGCAGATGCAGTAGATTGCTAACATGAGTGAATTAATAATAGATAAACTTACTACCAGAGATGGTAGCAATGTGGGTGCAATAGTAGTAGCTGATATAGATGAACTACTATTACTAAATACGAATAAAGAAATAAACACTACAGCTATTGTAAAAGATAGTAATAGAGGTGGAGTATTTAATTATGATGGTGCACAAAGTGGTGTTAATAATGGTGGTACTATTTTTAATGGTTGGGTTAGACAATATGAAGGTGCTGTTAATGTTAAATGGTTCGGTGCAGTAGGTGATGGTGTAGTAGATGATACTACTGCTATTCAGACTGCTATGGACGCTGCCAGTGCAGTGTTCTTCCCTGTTGGCACTTATATTACTAGCGCAGCGCTGGACTACAATAACAATCAAATAATACAAGGAGCGGGTAAAGAGCTATCTATCATTAAGAGGTCTTCTGGTGGAACACATAATATGTTCTTCCCTAATATTGCATTAGGCACTGGAGCTTCACCATCAAATGTTAGTGTTGATAATGTGATGTTTAAGGATATTACTCTTGATGCTGATATGACTAGTAGTGGTGACTTTATTGAATCAATTATGATTATCTGTGCGATTAGTGCTAAATTTATGACAATCTCAAATGTTACTTTCAAAAACCCTTCTGGTGACTGTATATATATTTCTCAAACATATGGTGATCAAGCTTCAACAGTAATACCTTATGATGTTAAGATTAACAACTGTACCTTTAAAGGAAATAATATTAATAGGAATGCTATTACAGTAATTACTGGTCAGCAGTTGAATTTCTCACATAACCACTTCTATAAAATAACAAGCAGCTCTATGCCTTGTCCTATTGACTTAGAGCCTAATGAAGCAACAGAAATTATTACAAATGTTGTTATTGCAAACAATACTTTTGATTCGTGTAAGGGTGGAATTAGTACATATAGAACAGGTGCTGGACCAACTGATTACACAATGATTCAGAACATCTCTATCACAGGAAACACATTTACAAACCCTGCACAAATTACACCTTATGTTTCACAAGGTACATCAGACATTGGTATTTATAATGCAAGAAATGTTACTGTAATTAGTAATTGTATTTACGATTCAAATAGTATTGGTATTACAATATCGGAAAGTTATGGTGTTACTGTAAACTCTAATAATATCTTCAATGCAAATGAGGTTGGTGTCTTCATCAAAGATGTATTCAACACTAAGATTGATAATAATAACATCTCATTAGAAAATGATACTTATAACGGCTATACATGTGTTGGCATAAAAGCATCCACTGCAGCATTTACTGCTTCTACTAACCATACAATGGAACACTGTAGTCTTAATGATAATACTATTATCAATACAGTATCTACCCCCTTGGCTTGTATTGGTATAGTACTTGAAGGGAATGCTTATCTAGTAAATATTAGTGGTGATATATCTGGTTTTTATAGAGGCTTGTATCTAGGTAAGAAAGCAGATGTATATCCTTCTAAAATTTCAGTAAAAGCAGATTTATCCTTAAATACTTTACCGCTGAATCATTTCTCAACTGGCTTTGTACCAGATCATAACATTAAGTGGAGCTGTGGAGAGGGGATAAGCTGGGGTGTAGCTTCTTTCTCTAGCTCAACTTCCAAAATTATTACTGGTATACATGTTTATACTACAAGTGCAGTGAGAGTGACAAGAAAAGGCTCTGTAGGATTAGCTAATAATCTAACTATCGAGTGTCCTGTAGACGGACAATTAAATATTACAAGTGAAGCCTCAGAGTCTGGTGAGTTTCTGTGGGAAGTTGTAAGCCCTTAAAGGAGAACAAATGACTTTTATAGATAGATTACAGAAAGAGAAGAAGGAACTTGATACTAAAATATCAGCTCTTATGGTTTTCATAAATACAAATGATAAGTTTGCAGAACTAAGTCAGTTTCAACAAGAGACGCTAAAGAAGCAATCAGAATATATGAGAGGTTATGCTAGTTGCATTAACCTTAGAATAGATGATTTAAAGGAATAACAAATGATTAATATAGCATTCGTACTATTAAAAGAGATATTGCTATCTATGGTAGCTAAGGTTGCATTTAAAGCAGTAGCAGAGAGGTTTGCTACAAGACTTGTAGTGTATGGATTAAAGAAACTAGAAGGGTATTCAACTAATGAAGTAACTTCTGGATTAGTAAAAGACATATTAGCTTCATTAGAAGGCAAAGGATTAAAGGCACTATAATATGAGTGGAGTACTAGAACAGAAAGTAGACAGTTTAGTAGAAGTAACTACTAAGCTTGTAGTAATGCAAGAACAAACTACAAAGAATATAGACAAGTTAGCACTAGAGATAAAAGATACT